>WLWD01005699.1_pt1 | contig 281333 bp, 167 predicted proteins | sample 6712731 | NCBI WGS metagenome assembly WLWD01 (sample SAMN12718690, study PRJNA576275) | sponge metagenome | isolation source: marine sponge | host: Mycale hentscheli | place: New Zealand: South Island, Marlborough, Capsize Point | collected 2014-11-01
GTCCCTATATTCCAGGCCTTAATTGACTTATATTTGTAGGCATGGGTCTGTCATGGAGGAAGGAAATGTAGAGATGTCTAAGCTGCAGGAGAAGTTGGAGTATCTGGAGACTGCCCTAGAGGAAAGAGATAGAGAACTTGAAATAGCCAAGGAGAAGGTGCAAACTCTCACTGACGACTTGGTGGCTTCCCAGGGAACTGTAAGTTCTGAGTTAGTACCATTGAGTTGCTCTACAAGTACTGGTGGGACTTATATAGAGGGACTTGGTCCTCGTTGAAGAGGAGAAGGCACTGTTAGAGGAGGAGAAGATTCTACTGGAGGAGAGAGTCAATGAACTCACACTCCAATTGGAGAAATCTCAGGACAAGGTCTGCACGCGCGCGCACACACACACACACACACACACACACACACACATACACACTGGTTATCTGCATTACATTACATGTTTTATTTGTACAATGTATTCAGGGTGAATTCCAGCCCTCACCAAGGGAGTTCCCGAGTAAGTCAGACTATTGAAGTACTATCAGCTAGTCTGTCATACAGAATTTATCATTAGTATTGTTCAATTGTAATGACACTTAATAGTATAATAATCTGACAATGAATTTGCAATCCATTGTCCACTTCCATATCACTAAATTAACCATTTCATATTCAAACCCCAACACTGTTAAAGTCACAAATCGTTAAGGAAACTTTACATGAGCTCCCTACCCTCTCTAGGTCATATATACTTTGCTTTGTGGATTATTGTTAATTTGGTGTGAGTATTAAAGACTGTCCCATTCACTGCATCTGAAGAGTAATGCTGTCTCTGTTGTTGCAGGTGAGGCTTTGTCTGGTCGTCTGGAAGATGCCCAGAGACAGTTACTGGAGGCAGAGGCCACTCAACAGAACTACCTACAGGAAATAGATGATTTCAAACAGCAGGTACAGTAGACCCTCTCATACCCGAACCTATATGGGACCGACCCTGGTTCGGATACGTGAAATTTCCGGATATGTGAAGTCACTTCATAAATGAGTTTTTAATGGTTTTTTGATGATTTATGTGAATGAAAGAGTTAATTATTATTAATAATGAATGATTTTAAAGTCATTTGCTTTAAACTTGCATTTCTCTTGATGGCAGATAAATCTCTTATCTGCTTCAACAGTAGTGCTGATGTGGGAGTACTCTCCTGCTGTTAATGAAGTTTATCATAGCTAACCAGTACAACTTACCACCCACAAGTACATATGTAATTGCAGTGCGCTTTAATTGATTTCTCTGGCCTAGGCTGGATAAAGTGCTGGCTGAGGGTCTACTGTACAGACGGACTTGTTACTTGGGGATTTAGGCATGTCAAGTGTGATTGTATACTGTCGATCCTTGACGTTGTAAACTCTGGGAATATCTTTCAGTGATGGGAGTCCAAGTTGTAGTTTGAATTATGTGAGTGTGGCCATTGTTGTTGTTTTTTAGCAATTATCTTACATGACTCTTCCGAATTACCAACCATCCCTGTATTTATGGATAAGCTGGCTTGGTTTTACCTACATACCTACCAGGCACTTGGCGTCTATGTTATTGCCCAGAAATTCCTAGGGGCTTGAACTTTATTATACATCAGTCATAACATTCAAATATGGCATTGTGCCCCCCCTCCCTTGTTACAGCTAATGGGTGGTCACATGCTAAATCGCTGAGTGGCTGAATGTTTAACACTGTGCATTATTACCATGCATGAATCGTACCTTGTCATGCAGTACAACTATTGGTGCTCATATCTTTAGTAGTCTACAACTATGCTGTAATACATTGTTCTTCAACTATGGTGTTAACTATCATAGTATTACATTGTTCTTCAACTATGGTGTTAACTATCATAGTATTACATTGTTCTTCAACTATGGTGTTAACTATCATAGTGTTACATTGTTCTTCAGCTATGCTGTTAACTATCATAGTATTACATTGTTCTTCAACTATGGTGTTAACTATCATAGTATTACATTGTTCTTCAACTATGGTGTTAACTATCATAGTGTTACATTGTTCTTCAGCTATGCTGTTAACTATCATAGTATTACATTGTTCTTCAACTATGGTGTTAACTATCATAGTATTACATTGTTCTTCAGCTATGCTGTTAACTATCATAGTATTACATTGTTCTTCAACTATGGTGTTAACTATCATAGTATTACATTGTTCTTCAGCTATGTTGTTAACTATCATAGTATTACATTGTTCTTCAGCTATGTTGTTAACTATCATAGTATTACATTGTTCTTCAGCTATGTTGTTAACTATCATGCTATTACATTGTTCTGCAGACGGACTTCCTGAATTCAGTCATCATAGACCTGCAGAACAAGCTGGAAGGGGTAGAGGCTATGAAGGGACTTCATGGCAACCTCGGCAGTGTTTCAGAGTATGTCATCTAATTAACAACAAGAAATATTGAAATAATATAGCAGCGTCAGCCGAGCATTTAATTGACTTGATTGAAATCCTTGCCTGATGTAAACACCAGGTTAAGTCAAAGTAGTTAGTTGCAAGTAAACCATTCATACTTTTAATCATTCTACAAACTAGCTATAGTACTTATGTTGTGAGTAGTAATGAGAAATAAGAAGAAATTTGGTGGACCGTGAGCAGACAATGCAAACTCTATCTGCTGCAGGTAGATCCTTGGTAACAGGTAGTATACATAACTGGGATATCTGACACATTAGTTCTGAGGTTGGAGAGTGAAATGCAGCTAGGATGTTGAACAGCAAGTTAAGTACAGCCCTTTGACACTGTTTTCATTAACCGTTACTTCCGTTTAGGATGTCTTACTTGAGCACACTAACTTCTTTTCCCCATCTTCTCGGGACTTGAGTGGTCCAGCTCAGATAAGCAGTAACACTGAATGTAAACACTGAGAAGTACTTGTGTATGTATGTTATAAATGAGTAAATAAATAAAGAGCTTTAAACGAGCATGTTGTGGTTTTCATAGCTATGCACTGGATGATGAAGATGACATTCAGGGAAGTCTACCTCCTCCGAGACTATTCTGTGACATCTGTGATGTATTTGATGAACACGACACAGACGACTGCCCCCTTCAGGCCGCACCTTCAGATTCACCCCCTCACACCATGAACCAAGGGGCCAGGGCTCCGGGGGGCTCTGATAGACCGTACTGTAACAACTGCGAGAGTAAGTATAGCTTAGTACCGTACCTGGCTAATGATTGGGCTAAATTATAAACTCTACCTACAATTTAACTGGTGGCCTTTGGGTCTTATGTGTGACTGAATTGTTGGAGTTGTTGTTTGTTTTGTTCTTTGTTTCATGTTGTTGTTGTTTTTTGTTGTTGTTTTGCTTTGGTTATTTATTTAATATTTGTTGTTGTTTTTTGTTTGTTTGTTTGTTTGTTTGTTTTTGTTTCAGTTTTTTCTTCTCTAACATACCCATGACTATGTTTTCTAATGATGACCTATGACCTGGTTTACCAACCAGCAGCTACTGGTCATAGACAATGAGATTCATCAGGAGATTAATTGAAGTTAATTGCTATTACTGTACTCAGCATTACTAAAGACTGGCTCACACTTTAGATTGATGTGTGTGAATCATTAAATTATAGATTGTTATGTTTATTTTGTAGTATTTGGTCATTGGACTGAAGATTGTGAATATGAAGCAGTAAGTTCACCTCATGCCTAGTACATAATCACAGGATCATGTGGGAGTGATTGCTTTAATGGGAGTGTCAGAATGCATGGTTATTATTATTATAACCTAATATTCTATTTTTCTATAGACTTACTGAAACCGAGTTCTTCAGAAGATGGATTCCTTGCCTTGTCTGCTAATCACTATATAATATTTTATTTTATTTTCATTGTATTTATTGTTTAGTCATGACTTTTCCCCCATTTTGAGTTGATAGTTATGTATTTAGAATTCAATCATTACAACATACATACATGGGATGATGTGCCACCAACATGGACTACTGAGATATAACTTTAATATCATGGTGAATTATTGGCTGTTTATCCATTATTGGCTGTTTATCTTCACTTTCATCTCGTATCAGCAATGAAAGTTAACAAATAGTGTCTTGTTCATTTTTTCAGGTATATAATTAATGTAATTTTAGCTTTAATAAATGAAAAGCTCATGACTAATTCCAGTTTTATATGTACATTACTTTTCATCGATTCTTAATAGTAAATAATGAAATTCATTGTTGACGTGGTCGACTTCTTCGTTACCAAAAAGAGATTCATCGCCAGAAGGCTATGTGGATTACTCGCAAAGGTTGCGTCTTGTTAGTCCGCGCCAATTCAGTTGGAAGCGCTAAAGCCGCCAGCACTTCACCTGTGGGCGACAAGCCTAATGTAGACTTCGGAGACCCGGAGATAGCAACTCGGGGGAAGACGACGTGGGAAGTGTTCAGAGGATGGCTGGTGTTCAAGATTTTCACGTACGACGCGATCGTAGACAATAGCATTAAAGTTAGTAGTAGTATCGCTTGTCATCATTGTTAATTCAAATTAACAAATAATATGTGTGAATCTAGATCTACCAATTGTCCAAACGAGTGTTAGGTTTGAGGTTGACTGAGAAAATCCTGAGGCTTACAGCAGTTGGTCAGTTTGCCAGTGGACTAGATGAGTCCAGCAGCAGAGGGAGTGTGGAGAAGCTAGCTGACAAAGGTGTGACAAGCATATGGTTCTATTCCATAGAGAGAGATTTGGAGTAAGTAATAATCAGTGACATGAGTAACAGACAGGGTGCATGAATGAATGACTATTGAATGCAGTGTAGCTGGAGTGCTTGAGGGTGCCAATAAACTTCAAGATCAAGAGGAGGTGTACCAACAAGTCAACGATGCTTACATAAGATCCATAGAGATGGCAGGTAAGAGATGTGACGTCTATACAGTACAAGTCCTACCCATGGTGGTAGCAATAAGGAAAGTAAACTGCCAGTTTGTGGTTATTGTTTGACCTCAAGGTCACGACTCACAAGTTGCCCAGCAACGTAGCAACTGCTCAGTCACAGATTACACTTAAACTTTAATTATCATTTCACTGAATAAAGATATGTACTTCTATCTATTTGGAACATTAGACATATTTCTGCTTGTGTCTGGTACAGTTTTATTATTATCAATTATTTTATTATTATCATTATTATTATTATTATTATATTATTACTTTTTTGTTGTAGTTATTTTTGTTATTATTATCATTATTAATATATTATAATTATTTCTTTTTGTGGTTGTTTTTGTTTTACATATAATTATGTATTTCATCAAAATTATGTATTAACTTCCTTCATTATTTTATTTCATATTTTTGTCACAAGTCTCATATTTTGAGCTGATTAAATTCTGAAGATGTTTCTCCTTTTCATTGCATCCCATGTGTGCTGCATGTTGTCAGTCCTTGGGACACCACCAAGGCCCAATAATGTGCAGAAGCGATATTACCACTGCTTTATTGAGATGCGTGTTATGGTTTGGTTTTGTTGTCGTTGCAGCTTCTTGTAATTTTTCACGAGAGCCCAAGTTCATGGCTTTGAAGATGAGTGCCATAGTCAGCCCCGAGTTACTGGTAAGTTATTTCCATTGTTGTGTGCTGTGCACGTGATCTATCATTGGAAACGTGTCTATGGTGTGAAGAACAAACTCAACGATGCCCTCATCACAGCTGAAGAAACCTTTCTGTCTCACGCCTCTCCGGGGAAACACAAGAAGGACAGTTATATTGATGCTGACACACTTCAGAGAGTGAGTCTATTTAAACCATGTATTTGAAGGAAGTATCGCTGATAACAGTCCTGATCCCGAAGGCAAAGCCCAGGGAGAGGGCACTTATCTAGCAATATTTTGAAAGTTGCCATTGTTTAACTGTATTATACCGTAGTTACCAATGTGGACAGTTCAAAAGATCAAATGATGACAGAATATCTTAGTTTTGAGGGGGAAATGTGTCCAGCATTTACAGTTATTGCATGCTGTCATTCAGTGAGGTTCACAAGACAAGACATTGTACTACTGGTGAATGATTCTCAGTTCAGTTGGCTCACTACTGGTGAATGATTCTCAGTTCAGTTGGCTCACTACTGGTGAATGATTCTCAGTTTCAGTTGGCTCACTACTGGTGAATGATTCTCAGTTCAGTTGGCTCACTACTGGTGAATGATTCTCAGTTCAGTTGGCTCACTACTGGTGAATGATTCTCAGTTCAGTTGGCTCACTACTGGTGAATGATTCTCAGTTCAGTTGGCTCACTACTGGTGAATGATTCTCAGTTTCAGTTGGCTCACTACTGGTGAATGATTCTCAGTTCAGTTGGCTCACTACTGGTGAATGATTCTCAGTTCAGTTGGCTCACTACTGGTGAATGATTCTCAGTTCAGTTGGCTCACTACTGGTGAATGATTCTCAGTTCAGTTGGCTCACTACTGGTGAATGATTCTCAGTTCAGTTGGCTCACTACTGGTGAATGATTCTCAGTTCAGTTGGCTCACTACTGGTGAATGATTCTCAGTTCAGTTGGCTCACTACTGGTGAATGATTCTCAGTTCAGTTGGCTCACTACTGGTGAATGATTCTCAGTTCAGTTGGCTCACTACTGGTGAATGATTCTCAGTTCAGTTGGCTCACTACTGGTGAATGGTTCTCAGTTCAGTTGGCTCACTACTGGTGAATGATTCTCAGTTCAGTTGGCTCACTACTGGTGAATGATTCTCAGTTCAGTTGGCTCACTACTGGTGAATGATTCTCAGTTTCAGTTGGCTCACTACTGGTGAATGATTCTCAGTTCAGTTGGCTCACTACTGGTGAATGAATTCTCCAGTTCAGTCTCACTACTGGTGAATGGTGAATTCTCAGTTCAGTTGGCTCACTACTGGTGAATGTTCAGTTGGCTCAGTTCAGGTTGGCTCACTACAGTTCAGTTGGCTCACTACTGGTGAATGATTCTCAGTTCAGTTGGCTCACTACTGGTGAATGATTCTCAGTTCAGTTGGCTCACTACTGGTGAATGATTCTCAGTTCAGTTGGCTCACTACTGGTGAATGATTCTCAGTTCAGTTGGCTCACTACTGGTGAATGATTCTCAGTTCAGTTGGCTCTAGGCAAGGATGAATTACTCATGAATTATTTTACAAAGCCAGTTTCTGCAATTTAAAGAAATAGATTTTCTTGGTAGCTAAAAGGACAGTCACTTTTCTCTTTATACTATAATTATGTCAAAAATTCAATTTTGTCAATAAAGATTATATTATTGGCGAGCGAGCGAGACACTATCTGGGGTAACTCAATTGAAAATCGGGGATATTTGTTTATATATATGTGGCAACGTACGTATGTAATTTTGTACTTTGACCCTTGCGTATTTTTGTGTTAGCTCGGTGTTCGATCCCGTTCCAAACTTCACTAAACAGAATCCTCCCGTTTCACGATTATTACCCGTTTCATCCCAGAAATTGAATTGTTTACCGCTTTGAGTTCTTTTGCGGTGCAATTAAAACTCAAAAACTAGCCGGAGTTCCATTTCTATTTGAGTTAGTGGCGGTGGTAAGTTAATGCGCTATTTGTCGTAGTTATAAGCCCAACGCAACAGTATTTAGTATTGTGCGTTCTCAGCTATTACTAAGAATATCACAAAGAAAACATTTAAATAACGTGACTTGTATTTTTGTTGCTTTTTTTTTTTTTTTTTTTTCAATTCAAACAGTTGCGGGGAGTGGTTACTATGGCATTGAATCCCCTTTACATGCGTAATTTAAAAACTCGCCTTTTTCTTCTAAGTGCCGCTTGTTGGTTGTCAAGAGCCAATGGTAGTCAGAATGGCTTCTAATGAAGCTACCACTACTGGAGGAAAGCTTAGATAAGTACATAATTTGATATTTGTTAACTAAAGTTATTAAAATAACTCTGGACTTTTCTTTTGTAGCTGAGAGCTTGTTCAAGAGTTACTGGTAATAGAAGTAATCAGAATGACTTAAACTTGATACTACAGTATTATCACTACTCAGGAAATTAAGGGAAGAGAGCAGTGTTGGGTCAAACCCTGTAATTAAGAGCTTAAGTCCAAACTCAAGCTCTATTCAGAAGTTGAAATTCTTTATTATTCACTTTATTCGTGAACATATATTTTATATTAGCTAGGGTACTTTAAAATCACAATAGCTTTTACATTATGCACAATTTAGCAGCTAAGCACATCTTAGTATTAGTACAGTTATACATTACCTTAACGTGTCTTATGAAGTTTGTGGTTACTCCCTTCTGCCAGATATTTCTAGAGAACAATGCTTGCACTTAGCCTTGAAAATACCTTGCTGAGGACAGTCAGAAGGCAAGATGTATTCCTGAAAAATAGCTGGTAGCTTCTTTTTGGCTGCAAAGGCCATCTTGAAGTTTTTAAATTAAACTCCTTCAGCTGAACTTCACAAGTTATTCCATCATATGATGTTGCAATTCCCTCAAAAGTTGTTTGCACTATTTACTGAATAGCTGTGCTAATAACAATACTTTGCACTTACCTGGCTGTGGCTAATAGCCTATTAGGTAAAATGGGAAAGTGTTATTGTCTATTAATATTGATTCTTTGCTTCAAGCCCAATATTTTGTGATAGAGCTTAAGTCCAAGCTCAAAAAAGGCTTAAGCTCAACTGGGCTTGACCCAACACTGGAAGAGAGTAGTTCTGTATTTATTTGCTATAATTAATGGTCAACAGCAATACATATATATGTATATATTTTTTTAATTTATACTTATATTTATTGTTTATATTTATTATTTGTTTTTGCTGGCTAGACAAAAAATCAAGCAATTACAACAATAATAGATAGCTAAATAAATAAATAAATAATAACATCAATAATAATAATAACAACAACAATAATGAAATAGTCAAACAAAACAAGTAGCTAAATAAACAATAAATTAATTAATAAATAATTAGGTGGTGATTGTTCCACAGAGAGAGCTGGATAGTCCCTAGCCCCTAGTTGTATAATATAATAGAATCCATTTTTGTCACCATGAACTAAAATCATCTTCAGTTAAAATACATCATATAACACTATTGTAGTCTTATGCAGGCAGGCACGCACACACACACACACACACACACACACATACACACACACATACATACACACACACACAATAACAGTGTAAGGTTTACCTGTCATGAGTTTAGTAAATCTCAATAGCGTAAATTTGCCAGGAGCTAATTACTAATACTTACAAGCTGCTTCATCAAATGCTATTTACTTGGTGGTTATATTCACTAATTATCTGGTGCAATTGGCTGAATGTCTGAATGTGGCACTTTTATAACAACACAAACAATATTTCATCCAATGTGGGTGTGGTCACTGCAGCTTGCCAAGTTTATTCTTAAATATTTTATCACAAAAATTATAGGGACTTTATAAAGAATGGAATTTACTTTGGACACATGATGCTAGGGATAATTGTTGTTGTTGTTGTTGTTGTTGTTGTTGTTGCTTTAGATGTTTCCTGGTATCCAGTTTGCTACTGACAGTCCCAAGTAAGTCTTCGAAACCAAACCAATGTTTAGTGCATCCTGTCAGGTACAGGATCGTAGATCATATGATCGTGTGGGAGGGAGGTGAGGATTGGCAGTGGCTAGCAATTCACACTATACTCGTACACAGAGAAGAGAGCTGCAGTGAATTACCATTGGAAAAAGAATCAAAAAGCTTTAGTAATTATTTGACTGTGCTTCACACATACACACAAACACAAACACAGACACGCACACGCAGGAATGAATTATTTAGAATGTGTCTCGATAAAAAAGAGTGACTATTGTGAGTCTACACCTTTTTTTGTAAGAATGAATAACACAGGCCACCCTTAGGTGACCTACCTACTTTAGTGGGATTCCTGTGTGTGTTTGTGTGTTTGTGTGTTTTTGTTTGTGTGTTTGTGTTTGTGTGTGTGTGCACACACACACACACTAGGAATGAATTATTTAGAATGTGTTGATAAAAAAGTATTGTGAGTCCAGTGACCCTTTTTTGTAAGAAAGGACCTGCAGCTGTGAATCTCATTATCACCACTGCCACAAAACCCACTGAGGGTTAGGTGGCCTTGTACACATAAAATGTACACAAGTAGTTCATTGATCTTTGCCTTAAACTAATGAGTAAGGAAAATAACAGATCCTGGTGACGCGGGATCTTACAAGAAAGATCTTGTATCTTATTTTTGGAGGGACACAGGCCACCCTTAGGTGACCCACCTACTTTAGTGGGATGCCTTTGAGTTAGTGGTCTCCGATCCCAGCACATTTACAATCTTATTTTTGGTGTATGTTCATGTATGAATATTGAACAGTGTGTGTGCACCTGTGAATCTCATTATCACCACTGCCACTAAACCCACTGAGGATTAGGTGGCCTTGTACACATAAAATTTAAACTAATGAGAAAGGAAAATAACAGATCCTGGTGACTCCAGAGATCTTGTATCAGGGACACAGGCCACCCTTAGGTGACCCACCTACTTTAGTGGGATGCCTTTGAGTTAGTGGTCTCCATCCCAGCACATTTACAATCTTATTATGGTATAATATTATTATGTTCATGTGTGAATATTGATTACGTCTTAGAAAAGTGACACTAGTGGACTGGACGAGACATTTTTGTCTTACAAAAAACTTGGAGAATTTTTACCACCTTAAGGTTAGCAAGTTTTGTGTGTGTGCCACGCGACTATATCAGTGAAGATGTGTGTGTGTGTGTGTGTAAAGAAGCCGAAAGGTGAGGTCATTTCCTTCAGTTCTAATGAGGAGGATCAACTGCATTCATTGATACGAAGGCTACAGTTAGTGGGAGAGGCAAGTCACTCCTACATGTTGTCAGCACATATTTTACATCTTTTCCTGAATGTAAATTATTTGTTTTGTCAGGCTGCTGAGCGACACAGCGTGAGTGTGTTGATGGACGCAGAACAGACATACTTTCAGAAAGCCATCGAGCACTTTACTCTCCACCTATTGTCAATGAAACACAACCAGGCTGACAGACCACACCCTCGTTTCTATAACACATTACAAACATATCTCACAGTATGTAGAGTTGCCAGAGAACTCCGTCTTGTCCAGCTGCTTTTACCAAATGTTTAATGTTTGGTTGTTATTTGCAGGAGTCGTATGAGAGTTTGTTGCTCTATGAGGCACTGTGTCATAGATATGGTGTCACACCTGCCATTAAGATAGTGAGCCAAACTTCCTATTCAATGTATGTTTTTGTGTATGATAACCTTTACCCAATTTGTTCGCCTAGGTAAGGGGTTGTTATATGGAACAAGAGCGCCAACATGCAAAGTTTGTGGGCAAAGAGAGTCCAATTTACCCGACAAAGCCAGCCACTGATGCCAACTACCATCACTGCCTCAGCCACATCATGAAAGCAGTCGGGGAAGACAAAGTAAGAATATTGGTTGCATCCCACAACAAGGAGACGGTACGACATGCTCTGGCCCTAATGCATCAATACGAGATACTGCCTGGTGCTGACAGAGTGGCATTCGGACAGCTACTGGGAATGGCAGATCACCTGACTCTGCCTCTGGCACAATCAGGCTACCAGGCTTGCAAGGTAGTCCCCTATGGCAGTCTGGATGACATTGTTCCGTTCTTGTCCAGAAGAGCCAATGAGAACAGAGGAATAATGAAGAATGCTCAGGATGAGAGGACACTGTACGCACAGGAGTTTAAGAGACGGTTGTTTAATAGATAGCTCTAGTCATGTAGTATTCTCTTTTCATTCTCGCCGCCCGCCAACAATATTTACACATTGAAATTTTGTACTTGGAATCGAAGCTATAATTACTGTGGTAGTGGTCGTCATTGTGGGTGGGGCTAGCAGGTTGGTTTGCGGACTGAAGGAACCGTTTCTGTTAAAATGTCGGCAAAAGGTGCTTGTACCTGCGGCTTGCTAAGAAAGGCCCGGCTGCAATTAGGACGAAAGCTCATTGTAAAGGCTTTGTCTGCTGACGTTTCGTCCACCAGAAAATTTCGGAGAAATGTTGGGTTGGGGTCTGAGGATGCAATTAGACAGAAAACATCTGAAGAAGTATTCCGAGGGTGGTTTGTCCTTAAGATTTTGTCTTATGACGCCATTGTGGACAACAGTGTTAAGGTACGGTACGGGATGCGAAACAGCAAGAAAAGTTCGCTTTATAGCTACTCAGTATGTGTGTGCATTTGTATGGTTTCAACCAATCATCTTCAAATCATGCAAGCATTAGCTGAACATAATCATATTAGCCCCATACTCTTTTGCTTGATTTTTAAGAAAAAGTATACGTTATATGGCAGGGAATGCATGTGTGTGTTGGATGAATAGCTGTATGAAGTTTCTAGGAGACTACTGGGAGCACGGTTGACAGAGAAGCTACTGAGGCTCACAGTGTTCGGGCAGTTTGTGAGTGGGCTGGATGAAGCAGAAAGTCAGGAGACTGCACAGAAGTGGGCGGGACAGGGTGTGGCCAGCATCTGGTACAAGTCCGTGGAACGAGACATGAAGTGAGTGTATCAGCAAACGTGTGTGAGGATTTATTTGCAAACAGTGTGGCCTTTGAGAAGAACGGTCTACCATGCTTGTGATGACTTGTATAATTATAACTTACTTCCATTAGCTTTTTGTCAACAACAACGACAACAACAACATGGTATATTAATCATTGTAAGCAATCAACCCTGAGAGAATATCAAAACATCACAAAGTCACCACCTTCATGCGGTACAGACAAAAACCACATCTCCTGGTGAAATTCTAGATAAATAACCACCGGCTATAATGTTGTATGTATTTACAGTGCCATACAACAACCACAGGACTCAGAGGAATTGAATGAGCAGGAGAAGTACCATGATGATGTCACTGACATGTACATTCAATCCATTGAACTGGCTGGTATGTTTGTGTGTGTGTGTGTGTTGTCTGGTGTAGTGGTTGTGTCCTGGGCTCAGGGCCCGCGGTCCTGAGTTCAAGCCCAACTCAGACAATTTTTCCATCTGATTTTCCATCTGCCTCCCACCAGCCCCACCGGTCCACCCAGCTATGATTGGGTACCTGGCATTTGCTGGGGTGCAAATTCAAGGCCTTTTCTCGTGAAACAGCAATGATCCAGGTGGGACTTCGGGTGCCCACACCACTTGCTGTGAGGAAAGGCCTGTTCTCCTGCGAGTTCCTAGCCCGGCTCCAGGAGGTTTGCTTGCACGGCTCACAGTGCCTGCTTAGTGCACAGGCATCCTGGCTCTGCCAGGTGCACGTGACCGCCTAGCGGCAGCTAGAAAATTTGCATTTGCAGTTGTGTGTGTGTGTGTGTGTGTGTGTGTGTGTGTGTCATTGGCTCCAACTTTTCCAGAGGAGCTTTCAGGGACAATAGCTACACCCACCACTATTTAATTATATAGCCACTCCCACCAGTAATTACTTAAGGAACACATAAATATTGACTCACAATAATATTTAATTTGATTATGACTGACCAGCAATGAATCATGATAGTGACTATTATAAGAATAACATAAAAATGTACTGCATGATACTGCTGTGTACACATTCAGCTCCATAGAAAGAATAAGTTACAGTGTTCCTGATGCTACCACCAGGAGCTAGTCAAGATGGCATTGCCTCCCTTCTTGGTTTTTTTTTTTTTTTTAGGCTTCGGAGGACCACAGCAATCACTCCACAAACCCCATTGTGAGACCCTTTACCGATTAGCGATCGAAGTAAAAAAAAATTCCCGGGACAAATAGGGAGATTTTCCAGGCCATATTTAACAAATCTTGAACTGTCCCGGACATTCCGGGATGGTTTCAGCATATGGTGTGGGTGTATGTGTGGGTGTGTCATTGTGTATGTGTGGGTGCAGCCATGAAATTATGATATGCTGCCATCCAATTACTGTAATGTTTTTATTGTTATTTTTACTTTTGTTATTGTTTTTTGTTTGTTTGTTTGTTATTATTGTTGTTATTTTTCATACTTGTTTCCAGCACAATACAACAGTTCTCGGCATCCCAAGTTCATGTCCTTTAAAGTGACTTCCATTGTCAACCCAAGGCTTCTGGTACTAGTTTACTTATTCTATAGTTTGTTTATTTCATCATTTGTTTGTTGTTGTTTTGTTGTTGTTTTAAGCACAAGCTAAACAGTGCTGTCCTCACAGCTGAAGAAGTTTTTCTTTCGCTTGCTAATCCAGGTCGATATAAGACTGACAGACATGTCCCTCTGGACACACTGCGAGAAGTAAGGCTCGTACAGTGGTGGGTGTGTCAGTGTTTTATGATGTAAATTTTATTTAAAATTATATTTGGCGAGCGAGTAAGGCAAGCGAGACACTCTCAGGAGTAACACAATTGAAAATTGGAGATATTTGTTTGATATATATATGTGTGGATGTACATATGACCCTCGCGTTTTTGTGTTTGGTTGGTGGTCGACCCCTCCCCATTCTCCACTAAACTACCAAATAAACATATTAGTTGCCTTTTACACAGCCTTTAAACCCCTTACCATAATGTAATTTTAAAACTCTGGCCTTTTTTTCTTTTCTTTTAAGCTGTAGTGCTTTTTGTCAGGAATACAGGTCACTTGGATGAAGCTATCACTCACTACTCAGGAAAACTGAGATAAGAAAGTAATTGGCATATTGGTTGGCTGAAATACATAGTACCCATAGCTACTTGTAGTTACAAGATGTCTTCAAAATCTAAGTGTACTTCAGGCAAACTAAATGAATGCAGCCTTATTGTTATTTTTGTATACAAAGTTTGTAAAGGAAAAAAAATCCTCTTTTATCAGATTATATCCTTGTTTGAATTACTTGTTTGCCATTTGTGCTAAAGCATCACTAGTTGTTTACTTGTTTGTAGAAATTTCCAAGTTTTCAATCTCATGAACACTTTGATCAAAGGTACTTAATTTTACCAGTGAGCAGAAACATGTTTCTTATGTAGGCAGAATTCCAGACTTGTTTCAAACAAAATGTAGAATATTTATGGTTATTAAGTGTTTTTGTTTGCATGCAGGGGCGTGTCCATTGTGAACTGGAACAAACACTTCTGTTATCTGGAAAATCTGGACAGTTTTTGTCAGCTTAAGGTAGGAGGTGTTTTCCTGGAGCTTGTCACTGCAAGTGTCAGGCATTGCTAACTGGAGTTTTTGTTTATAGTAGTTTTTGTTGTTTTTTTATCCCTTATATCCACATACACACGCATACACTCAATGACATGCACACACATACACAGTCAGGAGACGAGGGCCTCACTTTCACGGACATGGAAAAGGAGCAGCTCAGCTGCTGGATACAAAGGCTGGAGCGACTGGCTGAGGTAAGGACAGTGTTGAATTATAGCTGATTTGCAGGATCTTGTATATTTGGCAACAGGCTGCAGTAGAGCGCGATGTAAGTGTATTAGTGGATGCCGAGCATACGTACTTCCAAAAAGCCATCGAGCACTTCACTCTTCACCTGTTCTTCAAACATTACAACGTATCATCCTGCCCAAGATTCTTCAATACCATTCAGACGTATTTGAAGGTATGTATGTGGGATTGGTAGCCTGAAAGTAGAGAGTGTGTGCTCTCAAGCATGTGTATATCAAAACACACTTCTTACGTACTGACATAACCATTCATGCATGCATACATACATACATACGTACACACATGCATACCAAAAGAACTTTTTGCTACAAGATTGGTCTTGAACTTTGTTTGTTTGTATTTCAGGATTCTTATAATACTCTTCTTATTAATGAAGCCACAGCGCTATCATACGGAGTCAAGTTGGCTGTCAAACTGGTAAAGGGTAGAATCTAGCTACTCGTGCTGTGATTAGATAGGAACAAGATTACAGAGAATATTCTAATTTGTGTTTGTGGGGAGTGGTTAAAGAGTGACATTGGCAACTAATTTATTCAAAATGCCATTGCATTCTTTTTGGCTGTCTTGTTTAAATTTTCTAGCGCAACTTTAGGCTGCATGCATAGGTTAGCATATAGTTGGAATATTTCAGGATAGAGATTAGGAGGCACTATGTTAACATATAGTTGGAATATTTCAGGATAGAGATTAGGAGGCACTATGTTAACATATAGTTGGAATATTTCAGGATAGAGATGAGGAGGCACTATGTTAACATATAGTTGGAATATTTCAGGATAAAGAGGCACTATGTTAACATATAGTTGGAATATTTCAGGATAGAGATTAGGAGGCACTATGTTAACATATAGTTGGAATATTTCAGGATAGAGATTATGTTAACATATAGTTGGAATATTTCAGGATAAAGATGAGGAGGCACTATGTTAACATATAGTTGGAATATTTCAGGATAGAGATTAGGAGGCACTATGTTAACATATAGTTGGAATATTTCAGGATAGAGATTAGGAGGCACTATGTTAACATATAGTTGGAATATTTCAGGATAGAGATTAGGATGCACTATGTTTCTTGCATACATGAAGGAGACATGCAACTCAAATATCTCCTCTCCCTCTTTCCAGGTTCGTGGCTGCTACTTGGAACATGAAAGACTCCATGCCGCCTGTCTAGGTTTGGAGAGTCCCATACATCCAACCAAAGCAGACACTGACAACTGCTACCACATGTGCTTGGAGTACGCTATGCAATCACTCCGGGATCACAATGCTTCAGTGTTTGTGGCCACTCACAACAAAGTGTCGGTGCAGAGAACTCTGGAGCTCATGGAGAAATATGAGATATCGCCAGATGACAGCAGAGTATCGTTTGGTCAGCAGATGGGCATGGCAGATCACCTGACCCTGCCTCTGGCACGTGCCGGCTACCATGCATGCAAACTTGTCCCGTACGGCAGTCTGGATGATATGGTTCCCTTCTTGTCCAGGAGAGCCAATGAGAACAGAGGAATAATGAAGAACGCACGGGAGGAACGAAATTTATATTTTAAAGAACTCCAAAGAAGACTTGTCATGAGCAAATAAAGGATCCTTCACTTGTTGTCTGTTATACATTTTTATCTTGTCATATGTTAAACATTATAGCCAGCCATCTATACGTTTATTTCTTCAGCATGATTTTTTAATTGTTTGTTTATGGCCACTGCTGCTAGCTACCTATCGAGCAATCCCTTACAGACAGACACTCAAGTTTGTTAGCTTCCCTAATAAAATTCACTGCAGTCAGATCCAGTGATTTTAACTCATTTACATGCAACATTTTTCCAATGGCAGTGAAGCCAATACCAACAATGGCAATCATGCTGATGCAGTTAGGCTGTCGCGATGCAATTTACTAAAAAAAATAATGTATCTGAAGTATTCCATAGGAAATTGGCCTTTAGTAAGTGTAAGAGAAAGGTTAAAATTAAGAAGCTGCTTGCAGCATTGAACTGACGTGCACCATACAGCAACTGAATCACCTTTCAGTTACACTAAAAGCTAACTATATATACAATCACTGGACATAATATTGTTGCATTAAACCACATGTGCTCTGAAAGTATTAATTAATCGCTCATTAGCTATATACCATGTAGTAATCCTCTAGTATTTTGTAATCTTCTAGTATTTTCTATTGTAGATATAGTTCTTAAGTCGGCCTAATCTTCTTGTTTGTTGGACTCTCACGATTCAATGAAGCAGTTTCACACATAACTTACATCTTATTTGGAATGTAAAGTTATCTTAGTCCTAAGAATAACAAGCTCATGAAGAGCGTCCATAGTGATCCCATCTGTGACTATTTGAATGCAAGCCCAGCACACAATCCTACTTGAGTGTACCATGTGTGTTTGTATGTGTGTGTGTGGAGAGAGTTTACATGGAGCTACCTACTTTGGAATTTTCAAAATTCAATAAACAGTTTGTCTTTTTGACGGAGTGAGGTTTGTTCAAACTGTGTTTGAAAAGTTCCCCTACTCTCAGTCGCAGGAGACACTGAGCATAATAATTAGTTGTCTAGTAAAACAAAAGTAGCTAGCATGGAGGACATTCAATTCATCATGGTGGGAACAGTGATGTCAATAGTGGCCTTGCTCTGCTCCATCTTCTCCATCTGCATCACTGGTATTTCATACTGCTTCCTGAGGAAGATGATATTTGATCACATACATGTGCTGGCAGAATTTCACAGAGAAAGGTGAGTCAGAGAGACAACGTACTTACTATACTGTGACACTCCTGACATTAGATAGCAGATGTAATCACATGTGATGTGGATATCCCTATATTATATGTGGCACAATTAAAAGAACTTCATTCCATTGGGCACATGGAAATCAGGGGTTGCTCATAACTTCAGAACTGCCAGTAACTCTAGAATCATAAATGTGGTATTTCAATTTATTCAGCTAAACGTCAACGCCCTTTGGATTAATTTTGTTTAGCTATCCAAATTCTAGAGAAGCGACAATGGAATGGTACCTAATTAGAATCTTAGAATGGGAGGGTAGAGATGATAAGAAGGCTTATCCTGAAAGCATCTTATCCAGATTTAGATTCTTGTAGAAAATCTCACCTTAGGTTTAACGAGCAACTTAGATAGTGCGTTACACCTATTCTGTTCTCATTACATTATCTAACACCATTGCTAAGCACTGAGCTTAAAAAATGTGTTTGGTTAAATTGCAATAAAGTTTATCTAAGTCCAGTAGTTGGAATAGTATCGGCAATTCTATGTTTTTAAATGTCTGCTTGCGTGGTTTTGACTATAATAATTTTGATTTCAGTGTAATTAAATTTGTAATAGTGATTCACAGTTTCCAACTTGTAAAATAAATGAAAATGTGTGTAGATCTAGAAGTAAACTGTTGCCTGAGATTGATGCTATGGCTGTTGTCCAGTCATCTTTACCAAACAAAGGAAGTGAACTGTTTTGGATCAACAATGACTTGAAGGAGAAGAGTTAATTATCGGAACTCAAATATGTGGGATGTAAATAATTTTTCTGTATCACCAAAATTTTGTTGTGCACTCCAAATCATATACACTTGCTCATCCTGCACTTTTCCCACCTTATCAATATAAACTGTATATGTTGGTCTTACCAATTATATGCTAATAGTTTGAAATGTGACCCCTTTACCACATCACTCCGCACTAAAAGGGAGGAATAATAAGGTAAAAGGTCGAAATTCTAACAACTTGACTGGCCCCCGCGCATGTCTTGTGGACCTCACCACGATTGCTCCAACTTTTGAGGGAGGCAACCGTGAGCCCAGTCGGACTCGTAGGAGATAGGTTTCTCCACGATTAAACCGTAGCTTGTGCCTCAATTAAAATAAGGGAATGTAATTCTGTGTAAAATGTTGATGCGCACCTTGTGCCGCTAGATATTCGAATTAGCTATTTCAAAATATATTTGATTGTGCTAGTCTTGATTATTTTTGACACGACTGAATATGAAATGGAAAAATGATCATGTTGGAGCGACAGAAGAGAACAAGATGGAGAAAGTAAAAGGCTAGAAAGATGGTGGCATAATGTGGTAAGAAATACTTTGGCTGACCTGAAAACAAAAAGTGATTTGAGTGAGTAGAAGAAAGAAGAAGAAGTGGAATATCTGATGCAGGAATTAAAATTACAAACAAATTATGAATCAAAAAAATTAAAAAAAGAATACAATGTTTGTGACACTTGAGGACACAATAGTAGAATAAATAACATAACCAAAAATTTTTTGACCAAACTGATGTAATGCAGAAATAAACTAAGAGTGCAAGTAATACCTCTGGAGCAGTTAATGTGCCTGTGATATGTAATAGACTCTATGGATAGGCTGGCTGAGACCAGTGCTGCGGTTGCTGTGCTTGTGAGATTTGAGGAGACCCGTACGCTGAGGACTCCTGCGGGGAGTAGGCGGCCTGACTCGGTAACCGGTCCATCGTAGGAGACTGCTGGAGAGGGGGCTGAGAGGCATTGTAGGAAGGCGTAGCTGCTGTGGAAGGCACGGTGCTGTAGTCGTATCCTATCGGTGACGGGTGTCCTGGGAGGATGCCCGGTGAGCCGGCCAGGGAAGGGGAAATCCCTGTCGATAGGACTGAAGATTGCTGCTGAGGCAGCACTTGACTTCCCTGAGGGTGCCTGCTCGTTGTGCTCTGGTGGAGAGAGGGCTGGTGCAGCGTGGTGGGCGTGTAGGGGGAGGTGGCTTGCCAGTACTGGAAGGGGTGTGGTTGCGAGGACAGGTGGCTGAGCTGCCCGCCCACAGAGTTGGATGAAGTTGTCACGCCCCCGGGCAGGTACGGTGAGTATCTCGGCCGATTAGTTCTCGTTGTGAGCATCTTCATGCTGCTTGGGTCACCTCTGTAGGTTGTTATCATAGGGGCGGTATCCATTAGAATGGGGACATGGTGACCTAGAGAAGAAAACAATACATAAACTTAATGGAGCTGTTAATTAAAGGGTTGCTGTTAATTAAAGGGTTGCTCTTTTTTGGTTGTTGTTTATGTTTTGACTATTTATCATCTGCTCAGCTAGTTTTGGGTGTATTCTCCTGACCCACACTTATAGTGACATTTGAGTTGCAGCTGTCAGGACTTAATGGATGGAACATTTGATTCGAAAGCATGTCTAATTAAATCATGATTCAGTTGGACATGTCATTCCTTGCCATTGATACATCACAAGACTCACACAAAAATTAACTAAATTCACTAAAATTTGAATGTGAGTGACTAGTATGTCTTATTGTAAACAAGAGAGCAGCCGTCCAGGACTCCATTCACAGCCGCTCAATAGCAAGGGTGATTGATATTATTGCCTGATAATTAGGAGCATACCTGGAAATCCAACGTCGGTTGAGCTGAAGTATGATGCATACGTATTAGGACGGAACTGGTCAATGTAATGAGTCGTATCGAAAGGCGGTGGACTGTTTAGAGACCCCGTTCTTGTCGGCATTCCTACAACGTCCCTACAAACCAAAAGAAGAATTACAATTAATGAAACAGTCACAATTGTTATAATTTTTTATTTCTTACCTTCTAGGGCCGCAGAGCTCTGATCCGCGAAACCCCTTAGCGAATGGATTGTATTTTATCTTGAGTTGTGTTACCTAAAGTTGAAACAAAAAACATCAGCAAAATTACCACTAGTGGTCAGACAAAGAAGTTGTTTTAATGGCTTTAGTTCACGTTGCTATTAAAAAACAAAAACCAGCTAAAGTGACACATAGTTTTGATAAACTACATGAAGCTTTTCTTTCTTTTTTAACTTCCTATTCCACTTCTAAACGCTTGCTGTGAAGACATGAGCATGCTCACCTGCTGGTTCTGATATGCAGTGACAGCCATGAACTGAGTCTCAGGGAATATGTGCGTGCTAAATCGATCACTGATTTTCTGGTCCAAAGAAATGTTCATTTTGTCATCTCTGGACTTTTCTTGCTTCACGATGTGAATCCTGGGCTGGTACTTGTGCATCGAGTTCAAAATTAACTGTATACATGAATGTACAGAGAATCACGACAACAGAAAAATATATAATAATAATCATAATTACCATTACATCTTAATTACCATTACATCTTAATTACCATTACATCTTGCAATTTAATTACAATGTAAACCCAAGAAAGCAGTATGACAACCAAGCTGGTAGAGCTCAATCCCATTACAATCACGTAAAGTCCTGTCACCTCTGTGTGTTGTTTGCCTTTACTAAGATTGTCTGCAGCAGCCTCACAACAAACACACTATTCTTCTCTTTCCCCGTCTCTTGCATTGTCCTGTCCCCCCCACTCAGACAACTCTCCAACTCCTCCACTACCACAATCCATGTACACACTAGCCTCAACAACTAATGCAACAACCATTGAGATAGAGCATTGGCTTGCTGATAATTAACTCGATACTGTTTATTCTTTGACACCAGCTTAAACTGAAACCTTAAAAAGAAAGCCAGGGAGGAGAGAAAGAGAAAATGCATGTGGGATCACATTGGTTGTTTCTTCCATAAAAGGATGGCTATGAATTAGTAAAAATAGATAGAAATCTTGTCAAAGGATTATAGCCAGGTATAACTGAGAGAGTATTTGTAACTTGTTGGCAGGTCACGCTTCTTCCAATGGTCAATACCAAAGAACACAAATTACCAGCTATGGATGCTTTCAACAAACATGGCCACTATCGAACACAGCCGCTACAAGCTGTGAAAACAGTCAGCATTCTCCTTCAAAGCTCTTCCCACTGCACTGTGGACATACCAGGGTCACACCGTGCGCAGAGCACAAGAGAAGGGTGATCGTGTTGGCACTTTGTCCAGGTAAAGCTAACTTGTTTCGAGTCACCATTCACTTTCAGTGATGCAGGTAGGACGTGGGTCACTATGGGGCTGAACTGAACTGACCTTTCCCTCTTTCCCCCCTACCCATTCTCCATTTAACTAGATCCTTCACTGGCATACATTCCACACAGGCTTGTAACAACAGTATATGTGTTGTAATCAAAGCTTTAATTTGATATGCGGTCCCTCAGAGCAAGCAAAGTGCCCCCCACAACCTCCATGCTGTTTATGCAGAACAGTCTGAAAATGAGAACCCTGAGTATCAATATTTTGAATTATTAAGTTAATTTATGATACTTAAATGCGCAAACTGGCAGGTTGTATTCTAAATTAATAAGAGAAAAAAAACAAATTGTGCTCGGCAAAAATATTTAAGGCGCTTGTTGTAATATCACATGCAAATTTGATGTTGGTGGTTAATGACATTTCCAAAATATTTCCCCCATCCGTCCGCTAGAACGAGTCCAAGCAACAACACCCACCACAGCCTAATTGGAGCTACCCGAGAAGTGGCAGTAACCAAATCAGCAGTAGGTGGAAAATTCAAAACAACTTACAAAGCCAAGTTGATCCAAATGGTTGTTGGTTATTTTGCACTTTTGGAAAGTAAGTAGTTGTTTTTCCCACTTTGCCCCACTTGATGGAGTGTCGGGATGGAGGTACAGCCGGCCGCGGTCGCTACCCATTGGCTCCGCCTTTCCCGTGACAACCCACTCGGAATCGTGGAACTTGAACCGACTTTCCCCGGCTTGAATGACGTCCATCACCACGGCGTAATTGTCATCAGGATTGAGTCCTGAGACGCTGCATTTGACGACTGGAAACATCCTCCTGAACAAAATGAAACAGCAAAACAATTACATATAATATATATATAGGAAAACAATTCAAACTAAATTACGACTCCTTGGATTGACTCATCTCTTACCTTCCTGCCTTCGTGATAATCATTTCTGTGACGACCTTGTGAAATTCCGACCACAGATCCAGCCCGTGCAATGTGACCTTTGTACCATTGGGGGCCACGGATTCGGCAGTGGTGCCTGAGTAGGTAATGGTGGTCCCCGTCTCCTCCAGTTTAATCACCGTGCCGGGCTTAGGAACTGCATCACAAAACAGAATATGAAGTGTGTGAGAACGTGGATCGAGAACGTAATTGAAATTCCATCAGATCAAAGAACTGCTGTGTAAATTATTATGTAATGTTATTTTACTTAATGACACAAAAGAATTGTTAAACGATCAAGTCAACGCCATTTAACAGATTCCAATCCTATTGGGATGTCGGGATGCCATGCCGGACACTAAAAATTCATTTTCTTAAGGACAAACATTTAAACTGCATCGAGCAGAAAATTCAGACTAAGCTCTTGAACAAACACATGAAAAGTATCGTTTTACTTCTAGAGGAGCAGTCTCAAAAAGTTGTGGTTGCAGCTTTATCCAATTTCATTGCATTAAAAACCTCATGAGATTCTTAAACATTCCACCATTCACAAATGAAAGGGAAAAAAAAAGGTTTTCAATGGGATAACTATTAGCTAGCACAAGAACCTTGCATGTGTTAGAGTAGCAGCACAGGACAGGGGACAGCTCCATGTGTGCAACGTCAAGTATCTCGCCAAATAAGTGCATTTGAATTCTAACCGTCTAAAGTATGTAGTTAATTCCAACCCTCGCTTCTGTCCCCCTTTTATTTTCTTGGCCTCTCCTTGTTCACCTCCACTGTCATTGTCTGGTTCTTCAACTTAGCAACTGTCACTGTGTATGAAATACCATCACCCCCTCCCAGCTGCAGAGTTGCAAGTAATGGTTAGAGCCTGGTCCAATCAGAAGCCATAGATAACAGGAAAACACTTCTTTACAGAAATTAAACCTAGCAACTTAGAGGTTACAGCTGAGGGATCAATTGTGATTAATTAGAAAAACCCAGGGATGACATAAAAGTCACTGCAATTGTTCCATCTCTAACCAGCTTGGAATTGTTTAATGTTTTCTTTAATGATTAATCAGAAGTAATGGCCATACACAAAGTTATTACATAATCTGCTATGCTCCATATCTCTCTCTGTCAACTGATTGGATTTAGGTTGGTAGAATGTACTGTGGAAAAAAAAGCTCAATGGAAAATATACTGTAACCATAATTCATAAGGTAACATCTGAGGTTATGGTGCTTAATGGATCAGCATACAGGCATGAAAAGTAAACTCTAGAACATTCAAAGCCACACCTTTAGGAAGTGTCATCCTATACCTTATCACAGAAGTAAAACTTCCCATTGCAACAAAACTTTTGTAACATATCAGAAATTGTCAACTTCATATGAATTCTCCTCATGAATAACTAAATCTGTTCTGAGGGACTAATCCGCCGGATATATGCATCCACACTTGTAATAAGGGAACTACACCATTCAAATGCACTGCAAGTATTGCCACTGCTACACTACACACACTCCAACACTGAACGCTCGCCTTAATCACTGTGTCCACCTACATGGGCCCACTCTGAAAACGAACAAGTACGGAGCATTATCCTTCCATTAATTAAAGAATGGCATGAATGGGTAGCCAGGGAAAAATAACAACATTGTTCTTTGAGGTGAAGCATATTCAAGATACAAGTTAACAGAAACTGGTGAGGTGCACGTGATGGCAGAGGCTGAGAGTGCAAAGCATGGGTTGCTATAGCATGTGTGTATATGTAAGTGTCTGGAACTGTCCGTGCACGTAAGATAACTTACTCTCATTCTTGACAGCTGGTGGCTTCTTCTCCGACTCCTCAGTCGGCTTTACTGGAGATAAGACCTCAGTGACTGAATCACCTGGGCAACCAAAGAAAGATAACAGCACAATCAGAATGAAACAATTTGCATTTCATTTTCTCTCTACAATAATTGTCAGCAAGAAACTGAAGTAATTGCAATGGTTGGTAAATCTGCTCAAGTAATTCGATGCAACAAACTCTGCCACTAATTTGCCAGTGTTGAAAAATAAATACTATTAATTGGAAGTGTGAACCAGGTAATGACCACTTGAACAATGCAATACTGCTCAGTGTCAGACTCATAACTTCACCCAAGAATTCCACACTTATGTCCGCATACCCTAAATTTTAGCAGAACTGGATGGAATTTGACACTCTGAGCGAAGCTGGCTATATCCCCCTCAGAGGTTTCCAGACTAATTGCTAAGTTAATGCTGAAAACTAGGTTGCATTTCAATAGTATACATACATATATAACCACCCCCAGGCTGTATGTGGAACAGCATCTGCTAACCTAGTAACATCCACACATCGTGCTACTTTAATATTGAATACGCCACAATGCCTAATTCACGCAATATCTACAGGTAGCTATGGTTGTGCATATACGCCAGGATGGAAGATAGATAGCAACAGCCAGCTATAGTTAAGTTAATAAATTACCTCCGGATCCAGTCGAGGTAACAGTCCTGTCCATCATTTGAGCAATTGAGCGTAAAGGGAAAGATCTGAGAAATGTCCGCTGCTACTTGCAGATCAGCAATCGATAGCGACCAGCCTCGTCCTACTTCGTGGCTAGGAAGCCTTTGCTCTCGGTTTACAGACCGCGTCTTGCTTATATTGGGACGGACGCAAAATAATCTGCGCACGTACTTAATAGGAAACAACCAATTTTTTTTTATACGCGGGCGGGCACGTGGCCTGGAATTTGCTAGCGTCGCCAGTTGCATTTCGTAGTTATGCCTGCGAAACTACCGTCCCAAAAGTTCCTCTACATTCCTATGTACATATATATAATTATATATACATATATATGTATATATAATTTAAGTATAGCTAAACTTATACAATGTTGTTCAACATGAACATCGCGTGAGAGAACTATGCGTTAGAATCTAATTTGTTTAGTTGGTAGACTTCCAGTGACCTTTGATTGAAGCATCTTGGTCTCCCTCCAGCAACTTGCTTACAGGTGCCCTACAGGCCCCACTTAGCATCACAATAAGACTTTTGTTAACAGAAATCTGTGGGTCTTATGACCTTGGGCTTTCAGCTCGGTAATTGCGCTAGATTTTTAGCTAGATTGGGCATGTTTGTTTATCTAGACCCATCCTTCCTTTCAAGCTGCAAGGTTACTGGAATAATTATACAATACCTTTAGTTCACTCTAGTTTTACATCCAAACTGGTTGTTAATTAATCTAGTAGTTACTATGCAAAAATTATTAATTACTTCTGCAAATACTAGCAACCTAAAACAATAATTACAATAATGATAAAAACTCACTCTCACCTTACTACTCTTGATTCCAGTAAAGGGAATGAATAATAATTGAAGCCAATAATAACATTTTTTCCCTTCTTACTAATATTTCGTCAATCATCTTTATGTATTTTTTTTTTCTTGCCAGAAATTCTGAGTTTTCTTTTTTGCAGGAGTGAGTTAAATACCTACCATACAGGGCAGTTATTTCCATGAGTGGAATGTGGTGCATTAAAGTAGTCGTGATTTCCAAAGTGGCGAGTGACTGTCAAGTCCAGTTGCAAAGTGTGTGATAGTGTGAAGCAAAGCCGATAGCATTTTATGTCACCCATGATGACATTTAGCACTTGGTCTGCCAAATATGACACTTCTAAAAATAACCAACAAATTTTCTCACATTTCTCTGAAGAACAATAACAAAACTTAACAAAAACAAACAAATAAACAATGTATGGGCATTATATTGAGGAAAATAATTATTAATTTTTTGCAAAGGGCTTATTTTTGCTCATTATAATAAACCTTGCATTGTGGGCAGATGGTTCTTTGAAAATGAGGGATAAATTCTTGGAGGTAAAAATTCCTGTGTCACACTTTCTTTGACAGTTATTTTATGGCTTGAAAGAAGCCAGGGAAAAAGGAAACAGAGCAAGTGGATTCCTTGCACGGATGACCAATTCAAACTTTATTTTGTACCTTAAAAATAATATTGTGCCACAGTCTGACCAAAGAGGCCACATCAGTGTGATAGTACTGCTCTAAAATTAAATATATTGCAAATAGCAAGGATTTAACTCGGAACATTCAAGCACATAATATTAATGCTCTAGGATCATAAAATTACCTCAGTCAATATAGGATACCTCACTTAAATCTACTCCGCCCCTTTTTCTACTTCCTCTGGGCCCTCTCCCCATCACACACACACCTTGAACCACCTTGAAGGGTGCCATGCACACACACACACACACACACACACACACACACACAAATGCATACACATACACATCCTGCACAATAGAAGTGATCATATCACATGTACTGATTTGGAGCAACTGGTCCTTTTACCCACAGACAAACCCAAAGGACACTGTGGCAGACTCTAAATGTCCAGTTGAATGTGCCAATGGGGGTCACTACACTGGCTCTGAAGAACGGCACAATGGCAGGTAGAGAGATCCAGTGACTGTACTACTACTTCCCTGCAACATAGAACCTCACCAAAGGTTCCCAAAACAAGAAATACAAGGTAGCAGACAAGCAACCACAAGCTGTCAATGTCTCGTTGACATGACTTGCAATGTGGTCACTAGGGATGTTCTTCCACTTCTGTATAGACGGGATATGCATGATTCATACGTATGACCCTTCAAATAAGCCCGGTTGTAAAAAAAAACAACAACAACAACAACAACAACAAATCATAGATAATAATGGTTGGCTCTGCCGCTTAATAGAAAAAAATTAAAATACATTCTTCCTTGTATGTGTGTGTGTGTGTGTGTGTGTTATGTGTTTTAATCTCATAAATGAGTTTGTAGAAAAGGATCTCCGTGAGCTGCTTTGCTCATCCTACCCTCCCCCACCTCCACCCCCCCCTCCCCCCACCCCAATACCCCACCTCCCCAATAAATTGCATGTGTAATAATAAAAATCATTAAACCTGGGTCATTTTAAGTGGGTTTGCTCTCGTACTTGCTTTACTTTGAAAGAGTCATATAAAGGTCATTAAAAATAATTAGCACAATACAAAACAGTTTCAGTTCATTTGATTTTTATCACTGAGTAGTTGATATTTTATTGTATCTTCGATGAGGTGTTTTTTTTTAAGTTGACCAAAAGTTAATTGGTTGGTAGTACGGTGCCAGCCTCATCTAGATATCTTTAATTGGCCCTTTAAAAAGGTTACAGATAGCAAGCCATATTATTTTCAACTTAATTAAAATGTGTCACAATTTGCAGATTAGATGTTGGCACTTAGAGGTAAAAAACAAAGCAAGATGAAAACAGAGGCCGCAATGGAAACCAGTCTCATAGTGAAGAGAAGAATTAAAAAATAACAACTTCCTAACGAACAACATCTAAAGGCTGCAGTAGAGACTACCTGCATACACACACAAGTGAGGCTATGGCAGGATGATGCTGTAGAGGTTGACATTTTACCGGATACGTTGAATTGCGAGGGAAATAAGTCTAAAGCTAAAGAGAATTTAAATAATGTAAGGCAGTGTAGATCATAATTATTACTTAGCCCGTGCTATTCAATTCAGTTGTGCTAATAGACTCACAGTATAATTCAAGTTAAAGTCTCCAAAATATTGCAACTGCACCCACATACCAATACATATATATATATATATAATATACCTGTGTATGGTTCAATTATAAATTGCTCCTTTACAAGAAAGTCATTTTTATGTTATATGCACTATTCTAAGCGGAAATGAAATTCCTATTAAATTCCAACAGCCAATACTGCATGCACTAACCAAAGGTAGCCTGGAAGTTGCTAAGAACACAAGGAAACTCATTATCACGAGGGAACCATCTCCTCGCGACAATGCACACAAGATGTTTCTAATACCTATATTTTTTCAAGCAGAAGGTGGTTACCACTTGGTATCATTGTGGCCTGAAACTAAGGATTGGGTGCCGTTTGATGCTGATGAGGAAATATCCAATGATCAGGGCAGTTGTGTGGGCGTTGGAAGTTTCAATTAATGGTGAAAGTATACTATGGGACTTACAGAGTTTGGCCTAAATTGGTTGGCTGGTTGTAATCTGACATGCAAATCATGAAACTTAGAAATATAATTAGGCTTGTTTTCTGTTGGTATGTTTCTGACTTGTCCAGATTGGTGAACTTGCTGGCACATGTGCAAGAAAGTGAACTGCATATCAAGGTCATGCCATTGACAATATATCCCCTCCTTCCTTGACCTTTGCCCTGTGAGTGACTGCGACATTGTTCCTCACAGGATCTTGTCCCCACTCTCTCTCTCCCTGTTGGTGTGTGTGTGTGTGTGTGTTATCAATTGTGGTGTGTGATTGTGGCAAGTTTGTGTGTTTGTGTGTCGGTCAATGTGTGTCCATTTGTTAACTGTATTATTCATAAGCTCTTCATTTCCTTAATTCCCTCTCATGCCCTGAATATATTTCTGACTTGCTCACAGTTAAGAGCCCCATGAGATAAAATGAAATTTTGCATCTGCCACCTAATCTGATGGCTACATTAGTTACTTCTCACACTTTTAATGGATTACTTCAATTTTCACGCCCCCACAACCAACAACACTTATATAACGTGAGAAACAAACAATTACTCGGCTGCAAACTCAGCTAAGGTGTGAACTAAGCCAGGTGAAGCCATCATAACACCATTTAAGAAGTGCCGGTCTGTTTTCATTAATTATCGCCTAATCATTCCCACTTTCCTTTTCTTTTTTTTTTTTTTTCTTCCTGGGATTTTGAGAGAATTCCCTGAGCGCCCACTCAGGGGAAATTCGGATCTAGTTAGCGCTAATCTGGAAGAAATCGCGCTTCATAACGAGCATTCCTACGGGTTGTCATTTTATGAACTGATTGAGTAATGGATTACCACAACAGAGCTCTTGGCACTAATGGCCCGCTCCACACATGAATGGAGAGGATGTGGGGGGGACTGGATGGGTTGCCCAGGGACAGGGAGGGGAGAGAGGGAGGCAAGGGAGGGACGTGCAAAGAGATGCTTGAAGATCTACTACGTCTCTTCCGGCGAAAATAGTCCGTCCAAGTGTCTCACTTTCCGTTCTCAAGCTATGAGGCACACCCACTTCCCCACCCACTTTTATTTGTTAATACTTCTAAGAGGTTCTAAAAATAAAGAGGTGTTTGACTAATTGGAGTAATTTGAACTGTATTAAGTGATTCTCAATAGAGCCTCAGGTTCCAGCTCTGGTTTCATAAAGAAAGAGAATGTTGGGCATCATTTAGGAATGTTAATTTCCATCACACCTGCTATGTATGCCTGTCGTAAAGAGAGAGAGAGTGCAGCATTCCTGGCTAATAGCAAAGAGAATCTTGCTGTAAATTTTTTGTGTGAAATAATTATGCTAATTATTTATCATTATTATTTTTATTATCATCATCATTATTGTTATAATTATTGTTGTTGTTAATATTATTACTATTATTATTGTTATTATTGTGTACAACTACATTATTTCTGAGTTATGCATTTCATAATTGGTTAAAATTCCAACAAAACTGCTAGTACACTGGCTACCTATGCATGTATATATATGATGGGGCTCTCAAACACAACAATGAGATACCACCAAACCCAATTGACCACAGAGAGAGAGAGAGAGAGAGAGAGAGAGAGAGAGAGAGAGTGCGTGTGTCTCCTTGTAAACAGCTCAACAACAAGCTAAGGCAAGTTTACATTCATTTCAAGATATAAACATTAATGACATGCCATTATGCACTGTGTGGAGGTGAAAATATTTCTGTTAGCCTCTCATTGAACTTGAATCAGAAACCAGAGACTTCTTGAAGTGTTTCAATATACAAACTCTTGCATTTCTATGGTTTCAAACAACAAAAAAAAACAAGGAGCTGCATGTTAGTCCAATTGCCAGTTCTTTGTGGGTTAATCCTGAAACAAAATTCTGTGACATTTTCACGAGAGTTTCCTCGGCTGTTCACATGTGCCCACGCATGTGATCTGGCTGGTAAATCTGACGTAAAGACAAACTCTCGATGAGAACATCCAACAGTTGTGGCGTTTACTTACTGGACCACCATGGTGGTAAACTCCGGCCAATTCATAACAAACACTTTGAAAACAACTCAACTAGTAGCTCTACTAGCAAATAGAAGTCACCATGGATGAAAAACATGCACACTACACCAATGTTTAGATATGTAGAAAATATAATAGCTGGAATACATTATAGGCAATTAACAGGTATGCTGTTTGTCATTCACACATTTAAAATTATTACCTTTTTTGTTTAACGTACTCAAATGAGTCAGAATTCATTTTCTTGCTTCCAACTCATTATTGGCATAGCGAAAAATTATATGTGTGTGGCAAATAAATATTCACAAAATATGTGAAGTAGAATTAGCAAGAGACAATCTGAATGCATTACGTTATTCCGTTAGAGCACCACTTCACAGTGGCATTCCTGTCACAACATCTATTCAATTAATTGCCTACACAGACCAATTGACTCGCTGAAGGACACACCAGCAACCACCTCTTTCTGCAAGGCTAAGACTCCAGATCTCCTGGAATCCCAGGAATTGGGATATCAAAGGATGGGTGGTAAGATTATAAATATTAGGTTCCCACTGGATGGACACACAGGAGGATTCTGACTGCAGACATTTACCAATCACAGAGAGATTCTATGCTTACCAATTCCCAATTCCGTCCCAAACGCATGCAGTATTGTCTGAGATAAGGAGTACTACAGAATTCAAAATAATTAGTAACTGTGAAAGTGAGAATAAGGAAGTATGGCACAACAGATGAGCTGTTGACTCAGACCCACACTGAATTGTCTAGTAGTGTTTGTTGATAATGTGGTGGTAATGACTCAACAACAAATGATTTCACGAGAAATAGATTACCAACAAAAAAAAAAAAAGCTACCAAACAAATCGAACCATTTATGAAGTCTGGCAACAGAAGAATGTCTCTAAACACATTCAGTCACCCAAACAGCAGTGATGCACACACTTGTGGGGAAGCAAAATCAAAAGGAGCTAGAGTTGCAATTTTGTGTATAAATCAGATTTTGTAGTCAGTGGAAGATAGCTAATATTGAAATATTTTAGCGAGTTTTATTAATGAAGTGTAATTATGATAAAAATATCACCCTTATAGATTATAATTAATATGTATATTGTTGCTATCATTATATTGTAATGCTAATAATAATAATGTAATTATTATTAATAGTAGTAGAAGCAGTATTATTATTATTATTATTATTTAGTAGTATAATTGTTATTCATTATTATTATCATCTACATCATTATGTATTATTTTTATTACTACTATTACACTGCCCTGCTTAAACAATAAAAATTGATCAGATTAACAACATCCACACCAATGTGTACTAAAACTACTACAGGCTTCTCGATTCATGGCAAACCAAATTCACAGTCTTCTCTACTAACACATACACATAGCTGCCTGCTTATATCTTGCATTATGAAATGAAATGAAATAGTCACAGAAAATGCCGGCCAGCCACAGCAAAACAACCATATATTGTTTCCCTGTGATGTTTGCTGAAGACTGGCATGAGAAATAACAGCAACCAGCACATGTGCAGTGCTCCCCTCAAAACCAATACAAACTGTCAAAAGGTAACTGCTAAAGGAGGTAAAGAGACCTTAGCCAAACTTGAGGCCTGGAACTACATTGCACGGAAGTAGCTTCCTTTTAGAAACTACTTGAGGAAGAGAAAGGTGTTAGGTTGGGGAAAGAGAACCACAATCATATAGAAAATATTTTACACATACTTTTACACAATACAAAGTGGACGGGAAAGAAAGGATTGAATTTGGCTTTGTGAATGCCCTTCTCAAATATTATATATTATATATCTCTACAGGTGTGGGGAGAAGTAGGATATAATGGGATGGGATGGAAAAGAAATGTATATCAGAGGCAGAGAAGGGTAGGATAGGGGTGAGTGGGGGCTATTTATTGGCCCAACATTGCCCTGCTCTCTGATGTCTGTCTGCTGGTCTTGTCTGTCTGTCTAAACCACTAGTTTTTGCTAGAGCAAGAACACCACCAGTGATTCCCCCCGGCAACCAGAAACCAATGCCACATATCAACACTGCATTCATCCCATTCACAGCCACCTGCAGGAAATAAATGAGGAGTCTTAAAGAGAAGACTGATAGAGCTCCATGTTCAGCTGTTCCGATACAACAAATCACCAAGACTCTCACACACTATGAATGTACGATACTGGAAAATACACAATTGATACAGACTACTTCTCCTGTAGCTGTGATACACAGTGTTCTTCTCAAGTTTCTGAATGGGTTTTACCAAAGGAGGAGAAAACTATGTTAAAGTGTAATACGGTCCAATCTACAGGACAGGTCAGTTTGTTACAAATAGTTAATAAAGTAAGGGAAAATTGCTGTATATGTTGAAAGATGTGAATGTGTGCTCATGAAAATTTCAACTAATTAATTATAGCTGCTGAGAATTAGTGAATTTAAAAGAAGTCACACAAGTTAATAGAATTTCGGCTAAGCTTAATTTTCCACCCCTATTTCATACAGTCATAAAACTATAACTAGATGTCATTACATTATATTTTAAAGCTAATAATATTTCATTAGTGTACTATTAAACAAATATTGAAAGTCAATTTCTTTGAAATCATATTTTAACCCAACATCCTCAAAAACAAAATAACAAACAAAACAAAAAACATCCCATAATTTTTTCAACTGATTTATCAAAGAAACTAACTGGGGGCCTCAGCTTGGCTTGCATCAAATCAATGCATCATGACTTCCACCAGAAGCTATCCGGGTCTTCTGTCTAGACCATCTCTAGACCAGCACTTCAAACTTCAAAGGGAACATGTATAATAGTGGTCTCAGTTTAGTAGTAAGATTGAGATTTAATAAACTTCCTGCGGTAACCTGAGTGCATCTGTGTCCACCAACCACTGCCTTTAAGGGAGGGCATTATTTACTGCACCTGGGTGCGAAATATGTATTGAATTAACTATAAACAAAAGATGAAATTAAGGGCTGCCTAAAAAAGGAGGCTAGTTTAAAATGTGTGTGTGCGTGTGTGTGTGTGCGTGTGATTTGTAGGTGTGGACGGGCCGGTCGTTTGAAGAGATAATTCTCTTGATTTTGTTAAGTGCCAATTCTCACTATGTCATGCTACCTGCAGAGCAACACAATTGTATGGCTTAGCAAAGTTCAAACCACACTTCACTGATTTCATTGCTTGAATGGAAATATTAAATGATTTTGGTCTGTTTCATGACACCTTTGGCAATTGCTGAGACCCACTTTCTGAGCCATGCAATCAAATAGCTATGAAAATAAAGCAGGTGCACACGAGCAATTACTCAGGACATTTCAATGTTGATAAAATGGGACCTTAAGGTAAAAACAGCTGGTGACGATATAATTATATAAATAAAAACAAATATAAATATGCATATCAGCAATAATGACAGTAATTTCTCCAATGTTCAAATGTTGCTAATCAGTTGCCAAGAATTAACACAAAAGACTGCCTAAGGGCAAAAGATAAAGACACAACACAGGAAACTTAACATATTCTGTGAGAGTTCTGAGCGAGTGGTTTTAAAAAATAGACCACAAGTGAGCGGGATTGGCGTGCACGCCTTCCTCTAAGTTGAGAGCCACTGGAGACAGCCTGACTGATACAAAAGCCACCACTGAGCTTGAAATATCAGCACGCTTCCTGCCCGCATATCATAATCCTGACAGTGGGCATCAACCCTGAGATAATCCAATAATAAAGCCAAGCCTACCATGTACCTTCATGCACTCCGGAGCTCAGTTACCTGAAGCTGAAAGAAACTTAGCTGACCTCAATGGCTTGCAAATTGGATTGCCCTACTAAGACATTTAAGAAAAAAACCCACCACCATTTGACTCTGCAAGTACTTGCCTGGTATGATCCCCTGGGTTATTCAATAAAGTGAAGTGTGACCATGGACGACCATTGAGTGACCCCACCCATCAGCTGGGTGCTGGTGAGACATCGGGGACATTTCCCCCTCACTTCTTCCCCCTCACTTCTTCCCCCCTAGATGAGTGCTGGGGAGACATTGGGAATCTTTCCATCCCTCACCTCTTCCCCGTACCTCAAACGACACCATAACTGTCTCGTAATTAAACACTAGTCTAGAAAAACACCTGAAATGAATGTTGTCATCATGAAATTGTAACATAACAACAATGAGCTAGTTCTTTCACTTTTTAAATTGGTATCTTGCGATGAAAAATAATATCAATTAATAAATTTTATCGTACCAAATTAATTGTACTGCTTATTTATGCAAGAAAAAAATGCGAACATCACAAATAATTAAATAATTTGAGACAGTTAAAGAAAGCATTTCAGAAGATTTGCAGCTAACGAGCCGTGAGAGTTGCAATTTACGTAAGCAGTCCAGTATGCCGTAATGAATTGAAGCCGACCACAATAGGAGAAGAAATCATCAGGTGGGAGTCGAAATCGCTGGACTGTTCACAACTCCAAGCCAATCTCTTATAGGATGGATTCAATTGGAATTTGAGACCAGACTCTTGGGTCTATTAGCTAGTATTCATAACTAAATATTTCATTGCTAACCAAAGAAAAATGGAAAACAAACAAAAGCTATGGCAGTTGGAGTTTGAGCGATATCTGTTTGTATTGCTTAGCTAGATTAGGAATGTCTAGATTTGATTAGAGTGCTTGCCCAGACAAGAAACATTCAAAGTCCTAACAATGCTGCGAGGAAACTGAAGGCCGAACCTTTTTTTGACGTCTAGATGGGATATAAAAATAAAAAAATAAAAACAGAAAAAAGTTGCCTGAGGGCTATTTATATTCTTGGAACTCCCTTTAAAGTAGCTGCTGATTAACTTAAGCAATCGTATTAGACTTTGTTGTAGTTATCCCTGGGGCTTCAGAGCTGCACCACAAGGTTTTCTATACTGGATTGAGTACTAACCAAGACAAAAGTGCCCTTTGAGCACAATTTATCTTTTGTGTGTTTAAAACAATAACCTTTTTTTATTAAGAATAATTGAGCCAAAACAATTGTTTTAAAATATACACCAGGCAGTGATCACCAAGTTAGTCTAACAGAATTTAAATTAAAAAAACAAATAAACAAACAAAAACCCAATCAATGAATAAATAGTTTAAAAAAATTATTTGCCCACAATACAATACAAGCCAGACAACAACAACAACAAATAATAATAATAATAATAATAATAATAGTAATAAATACAAATAAATAATACTAACAAATAATACCAATAAATAATAATAGTAATAATAATAATTATAATAATAAATAATAATAAACAACAACAAAAAACAACAACAATAATAATAGTAATAAATTTAATTTTATTGCTATTTTCCTCAATTAGTCTTGTGTGGTTAACCATTTAGCAATAACTTTAAATACATCTTCCCCACTATTTATTACTGATAAAATATTTGGAAAGAGAGAATGATGAGAAACACTTTCTATCAGAGTATTTCAATGGAATAAAAAATATCGAGTGTAAAGGTTGTTTTAATAGTCCCTATGACCTCATGCACTGACTTAACAAATGTCTAATACATTGGTTGTTATTTTATACCACAGTCTGTTGAGTTGTATGGAGAACAACAATATCCACTGGAGTGGGCGAGCAGTCAATACTGGCTGACTTCTGACTCCTGAACGCTGCTCTCTTGGAGAAACTTCTCGACTTCTTCACAGTAGCTCTTGGCCTGCTCCTGGCGGCCGGGATGCTCGGTATAGTGAAACAGGTGTTGCCGAAGCAATCCCGAGCATCATGCATAGCCTTGCGGGGTGGGTCTGTGACCAGTTCACTGTGATGGTGTGAAAACCCATCATACAGGTACTGCAGAGAAACACATGTGTAAAAAAAACAACAAAACAACAACAACAAAAAAAAAAAAAACAACAACAAAAAAAAAAACAACAAACAAACAAAAAAAAAACATATGAAATTAATCATACTATATTATAGTATAAAGCCAAAGCCAATGATTCAATCCATCAACCACCAAAAAGATAATAAACATGAATTCTTGACTTATTTTTTTCTTTGGTGACAAAAAAATTCTTAAAACAACTACAACAGCAACTACAAAATAGAGGGGAAAAAAGTCTCACAGTCATAAATTCAAAATTGTAACAATATGTTAGTAGTAAAAATGTTCAGATTCTGTCAAGTATTCTTCAGTGACTTGGACATTCAAAATTTGCTGTAAAATATCCCTTAATATGAATACAAAACCATATTGAATAAACCAGAGCAACCAATCTTTGTAATTAATAAAATTATCTGCTAAACTATCATTAGTGGAGGAGACACATAAATGAGATGTCCCCATACCAACATCATGTTTTATAATTGTTCATCCTCAACCAACACATCTGTGGCACTGCCAGCAGCTAATTGCGGAACATTGACTAGTTCCACACCTGTCACATGGACTGATCTCTCCGTCACTTACTAGCACAAGTTCAATACTCACACCATCTGTAGTATATTTCAACCTATATATTGCAATTATTAGTCAAGAGCATTAAATGTAGCATTAAAAATTGGACATTTCAACTCTACAATCTTCTTCAACTATACTACGCAAATGAGAAAATATAAATAACATAAGTGTATTCTCTCGTTATATTTTACAGCTGAAAAGACTCTCGAGTCGAAACATTCAATAACTGTCTATTTCATGATCTGTTTAATGCTCTCAACTAATAATCTGAATATATAAATAGAATATTGCATGGCAATGAGCCTGTACAATATTATAGTGTAATTCTAGTTTCTCAATTTAGCGTTAATTTTATTCCAGTAATTAAGCTATAAACTGAATCTAGTTTAATTATATAAGTGTATTTTGAAAACAAAAACAATAATAACAACAAACATTGATTGTGGTGCCTTTTCTATAAGTAGTATCTTTGCTTCAATAATACACTCATTGCACCACAAACCAGCCAACAAGAAAAAAAAGAAAAGAAAAAAAGGAACATTACAAAAAAAATTAAATGTGTGAATTCAATTTTTTTTTAAAATATAACAAACAAATATTCCACTGTTTGGGTTATCAAATCGTTACAACAGTGCTCTTGGAAAATTCTCTAATTGCTTGCCCATGTGACTTAACTCTCTGTGTCTCCTATGATCCAAGGAAGGAAGTGCATACAATTCTCAAGTTTCCTGCACATGACACAAACTCACTGACTGTGTCTCCCATAGCTGGAGTGCAGGCAGAACGTGCAGGTGTGGATGTCAGGGACAACACTGCATCAGACTAAACAAGATGACCTGAAGCCTGAAGCAAAATCTTCAACAAACCTCAGAACTTGCACTGAAGCCTTACCACTGATGTTCTATAATTAAACTCACTCCCGTCAGCTACGCCACATGCTAGATACAACTGCAGGGAGGTCAGCTAAAAGTGCAGATGAAATTGTGAATTACTGATGCACAGGACTAGGGCCTCCACCTCTAATTGATCCTTGCTTCCACTAAGATTAGCTATGACCAGCGATTAGTCATTTGTGGGAAGGATTGTTGCTATATTTTTGTAATACTTGACTAGACATGAATGACGGCTTGCAGAGGGTAACTCCCCATATTTAGAAATCATTATCACATGCCCAATAAGATATTCTAATCAGTTACCACAAGATGTTTAAATTAATTTAGTGTTGAATTTACAGAAGTCTGTCACTGACAACAGAAAGATATGTGGAAGAAGAAAAATACCCTCTGACAAATTTATAATGAATTCATGCAATACAATCTCTTCAGCTTTCTTGCTGTAAGGGAGCTGCATATTTTCTACAAATATATAATAAATAATTCGGTAGCATTTTACCATAATCCCTGTGAATGGATTGAAGAACATCAAAGCATGCTATAGAAAACACACTAGCTATACTTTACAGCAGATCAATTTAGTCTACTCTACGATAGTTATAACTTTTTTCTCCACTGAAGTTACTGCTTCCAGCAAACTTTGAGCTAAGTTGTTTAATGATAGCTCCAATGTTTAATACCTGTAGCGAAGTACTTAGTGTATCTTCTGTTTAGGTTCACAAATAAGTACAACCATTGCCATGTGTAATGCATTGCTAGCTGGTCCATTCAGATGGTGTTGTTCTCAATATTGTTAAACTCGAGAGACTACCATCACTAAGAGACAGGTATAATTACAGACAACAATACGAGTATATATAATGTAACTTTGTAAACCAATTGAAAGAGAGAACATTTCCAGCATGCACTCAAGGCAAAGTGAACCTTGCCTTCTTCCACCCCAGCATAATGCAACATAATCAGTAGCTAGGTTGTGTGGAGGCACTAGCAGGCAACTACCTCAGCTACTGGGGCAACTACCTCAGCTACTGGGGCAACTACCCCAGCTACTGGGGCAGATGGAAACCACGAGGAGCTAGTGGATGGAAACAGCTAAACCCAAATCAAATAGAGAGAGAGAGAGAGAGAAGGGAGGAAGGGAAGGAGGGAAAGAAGGAGGAGTTTAAAGCTTGCAGTCAATATTATGGTGTGGCTGAAAGGGTGCTAATAGAAAAATTCAAAGTTAATTCAACAATTCAAACCAAAACACCCACAATCCTAAGAGAGCAAATAGAGGCACACATTGATATCATGACTGTATTTCTTGGTGTCTATGTCCTATCTGGAGTGCACTGGCCAACCGAATGTGGTCCAAGCAGAGCCAGAAAGTGCTTTCAAGCATCTTATGATATCTGCAATGATAGTTCAAATATTGCGGGGGAAAGTCACATGCAAGAACCGAGGACACAACCTGGCTTGCTGAAGCCGCATCTACTACAACGCAATATTGTAGAGATCAATACCGGCCTGAACAGGCAACCTCTAGTCTGCACTGCTGTCTTGCATCAACTTGTAAGAACTTAATAATAGTTTAATTTATTTACTTGCACCTATCTCGCCAGCTGTTATGGAAGCAATCAATAATAAAGTCCACCCATGAAAAAATATGAAAGTTAGCTTTTCACAACTTTATTCAAGTGGCTAAAAAAATACAATCCAGCATTGGCTGATATTTAGCAGTTATTTTAACAGCTACCCAGCTAAGTGAGTGCTAGCGATAACTGTAAAGAAGTGTCAAACTTAACACATCTTGACACAAGTGGTGACACATCCACTGCCTCAAACATTAGTTAGCTATGGTATTAGAAATTCTTCATTTGCAGTTTTGATGGCTCTGAGCAAAGCAACAAAACAACAACAACAAAAAACAAAAAAACAAAAACAAAAACAAATTCAAATAATATAACTAGTTTGAAATTTATTTTGGCACGATTGAATGACCGCATTTTCCACATTAAATCTTCTTAAAATGTCATTGGTATGCATTTCTCCTTTCTGGCAATACGTATATATTTCCTAGCTAATATTGCATGCACGTGGACTTTTTTAAACAGTAAATAATGTTCCAATCAAATCTGCCCTCCTCTACCCCTGGCAGTGTCTTCAATCAAATAAACTTAATAAACCCACAATCATTCCAATATACCCCAATGGTGGAGCTCCATTCTCAATAATAAAACTGGACGTGATTCTACCTTGTAAATAATAAAGGCATTACTAGTCAGGCTAGATAATCCAGCAAGAAAAACAAGTCATAATATATCTATATTATTATGCCAAGTTAGTATCTAAAGTTATTTTTTAACTTCTCCGTCTTCCACCATCTAAACTGTTATTTTGAAAGAAAAACAACATGTTGAAGATCGGATGGTAGTCGTATAACCCCATAACCCAGTCCGTGCTGTCTTATCTCTCGCAGCGTAACATCAAATATTCCACAAAACTGATCCCGACATGCACAACAGTATGGAAGAAACGGCATCATCAACAACTTGTTTCTCGGTAACTTCTGGCCCAAAAAACAAGTCCCGACAATTACCATTTATCACTTTTGAATTTAACACCTTGAGAGTGTTGACACAAAGCGCACAGGCCGCCTCTTTATTGCACTAAACTGTATTGGTAAAAAGGGAAGTGTCTTTAAGATACTGAAAATGTGCTTGATCTGATCATCTCTGAAGATTGTAAAGTGGATCTGCAATTATGAGTTATTGTTTGAGCAAACCCTTTCAGATGCACTAGAGAAAATAACAAATTTCCAAGCAGTACTGCAGTCATGTGAAAGGTTAACAGCACATATGATCTCTTGTAAACCACTGGAAAAGCCTTAATACTTATCTATCTACTATTAGTCAAGTGGCAAACTAATAACAAACTGTGTTCCCCCTCCACACACACACACACACACACACACACACACACACACACACACACACACACACACACACAGTATGAAAAATATTCTTATAAGACAATAAAATATTTGCTGCACTGGCAAAATACAGTGAATCTATTGATCCATTTCAAATATGCCACATAAGCTTTTCCTTACATCATCCCAACCAGCCTGGGCAACCCCAGAGACCACACCCACACAAACCACACCCACACATATGGTCTCTGGCCACCCCCACCCCTCTGTACCTGACACTCCTCTGAGTGTCTTCTGGTTTTGGTTTTGCCATGGATGTAGATCTGGTCCTGTTGGAGTCCTAGTTCCCTGTACACTGACAGATGTCTGCTGGAGCCATATGCAGCATGAATGATCACCTTGGACTAAACACACACAAAAAAAACAGGAACAAAAACAATGCAATCTTAATGCTATCAGGGCTGCATTTAAGAAGGGGGGGGGGGGGGGGGGGGGGGGGGTTGGGGGGGGTGGGGGGTGGGGTGGGGGGGTTGGGTGGGGGTGGGGAAAGAGAAGGAAGGCAAATGGTCCAAAAACTTAGATTTTACAAAATGAAGAATAAACAAACGAACAAACAAAAAAACAAAAAAAAAACAAAAAAAAAAAAACAAAAAAAAAAAAAACAGCATAGTTTTGCATATGTTTCTAATTTCTAAGCACTCTTATGACTGTATTTTACTCTTTGCCCCTCTAATATCTAAGAAAATTGTTTTTGTCCCTCCTAGATTCATTTTCTATACGTAGCCCTGGCTATAATATTCCTTGTCATAAAATAGTCCTTTATTGCTAAATGGTGCAATTACAAAAGGCAATTACATCGTGCTGGACGTCCATCTAGCTTCATAGACTAAACACATTTCAAACTATCCCTACATTATTCAAGTCACTGCTTCTATAGTGACACGATTTCAAGAACATATGGCAAAATTCACGTGCAACCTAGGAAACTTGTAAATTAATTGTGTACAAAAGCCACCATAAACATTGCTCAGTCATCACAGGTAATCATCTACTGAAGTCGTCACCAAGACTAAACGACATATCAGAACTTGCTAGTTACATCAGTAATAGTCGGTCAGCTAGCACAACAGAAAAATACTTGGGGTTAAGTTATTAGGATGCAAGTCTGGAATTAAAATACCAGTTCTTAAGTTTATTGTTTGTAACAACTAGCATTTCCAGTAAAAAAATTAATAAATCAGCCGCCATAATTTTTAGTTACTTGGGGGGTTACCATTACAGTGAGGCCATTTCTTAGCTAAGTATGTTTCTTGAATATGTCTAACCTGTTTAATAAGTCTTCCAAGATAAGCAGTCTTCAGGGATTGGCTATCAGTGGACAAGCTATCGGCGCACACCACCAACCCCAGAGGGAAATCATGGCTGCCCAAGAAGCTGAGGATAGAGTCCTTCTGAACATCAGGCCTGCCAGATATGTAAATGATCAAATATCCCAGCTCCTGCCATGACCTGTAATACACATGAGAAGTAAAGGTGAATAACATTACGGCACCTGGCGATATTATAATGCCACGAAATATATTAATAATAAATTGCTTCTATTTAATTCAAAGAAATTGCTTTCAGTAAAATAATATTTTTAGACACAAACATGTGAATTTCACGACAGATGCTTATTTAGGTTAAAAGAATTGTGTTGAATGTTTGTGGGTACTCTCCCTAAGTTTTGGGTCAAATTAATGAGTATCCCAATGTTTGTTTTCTAATGAGTCACTTTAATGAACAGAACATTACAGAATGGGCTCTAAAATACCTCAAGAAGAAGTATTGTTCTCTCTCTCTCTTTCTCTTGACCAGCAAGTAGCTAGAATCTTTGGGTTTTAAATTATTCTGCTCCTAATTGGTAAGATTTATAACTCTCTCTGTTTTGCTTTACACACACACACACACACATACACACACCCTGTCTAAAAAACACAACAATAACAAATTCAATTAATTTTTTTGTGTTAGAAGCCAGAGTATTTGACCTTTTGGATTCAAGCTGTGTAAGTGCAGTATTCACGTCATAAAGGTGTATCAAGGTGGAGTGTGTCACGCCATTACAAATATTTGGGTACGACTAAATAAACTGCTCTTGGTTTTTTTGACTACGTATTTTAATATTGCAAACTGTCGTAGGATGATTCAGATATAGACTTAACTATCAACTATAGCTATAACAATACTACTTCACATATTTGTGGTAATTCTTGGTGCATAGCAAATATAGCTATAACAATACTACTTCACATATTTGTGGTAATTCTTGGTGCATAGCAAATAAACCCAGTTCTGTTATTTTAGATTAAAAATCAAACTTTTCTGTACTCCAACTTCCCCAAAATTATAGAAGATAGTTGGAAGCTCACAATTCCGTTAAGGGTGTAATTGTGGGTGTGCACTTTAAACAATTAAATAGCTTGTGGGGTGCTAGTTTGGGGGCATTTATGAGTGCTGGCGGTTGGAATGTCTGAAAATGTGTGCATGTGTAGGTATGTATGTTTTTTCCCCAAGGTTAACAACATTTTTCTCTAGTGTGCTCAGAAGAAACAGGTACGAGCACATTATACTGGAATGATCACAAAATGTACCAAGTGGTGTCAGTCCTTTAAAACTGCTTTATCCTTTGGCTAAACAAACATATTATATGCACACTTGGAAATAATGCTTTTTTTTGGAAAAGGTCTTTGTATTCAAATAATAAAAAAGTATAAAAAGTTTGACTACAAAGAGCACTTGGATGGTGACCACAGCACTGCTATTCACCCGCATCTTCAGGTTCATCTTTGGTCTCTCTCTGCTCGGCAATCTCATTTTCTGTCTATACATCAATTAAAATTACCCAATTTACTTTTTATGCTTGTTTTTTGTTGGCTTTGTAAATAGTAAACACCAAACCACTTATAAATAACATTAAGCGACTATCCCAATGGCACTTGGATGAGTTCTTTCTATGAAGCTAGACTTCATGGATTAGTGAGTCCAAACATTGGTATAGTAGATTCAATGTGATGCTTAGATGTATAACAGGTGCACGTTTAAGCTCTAGCTAATACAAATGACACTACCAGAATGCAAAATTGATTATTTAATTCAATTTAGTGAACACAAGCAACAACAACAACAACATCAAACATTTAATAGGTCAATTAGGATAGATTGCTGGCCTTCATGTTTGCATAATCATGACATCATCATTGTGAAAGTCACTTCAGATGACAAAAAAAATGGATTGGATGTTTGCCAGTTCACTCCTTGTTAAATAATGGTGTGCTTCAACACAAGTGGTCAGCAAGCCAACCTAGTCATTATTACAAGCTGAAGTGTCAATATATAAATAGGCAGTCAATTAAGTGTTTTAAAAATACAATAACAATAATAACAGCAATACTCTGTAACATGTCTCGTAATCAGTTTACAGCTGTTTAATTATGTCTTAATTTGATTATTATTGTTGTTGTAGTTATGTATGGTCCTGCTTCTAAAATTTTTAGTTAAATACAGCATTTACAGCTATGTATTTTAGCATATTAATATAAAAAAAATACTTCTTTTCTATTATTGTCATCATTTGTGAGAGAAAAAAAAATTTGTGTCTACATTGCAATCTAACAAATCAAATCTACAAGCAACTCTTTTTAAGACTAAATAGCTTCATTAATATTTTAATAATTTCGACGTTGCTGCGTCTATACTAGCACACCTCACTCTCCGAGTTCACATTAGGTTTCCAAATAAAAGTCTTAAAAAACAAAGGGGAGTGAGTTTGCATGGCGTCACGATGCAACACAATGACGAGGCTATCAGTCTCACGGTCCTAATTGTTTAATTGTCTTGACGCTACACCTCCTGGTCATACCGCAAACACAATAACTGGATCTCTTTGCAGACTTCAGTACCATTGACAGGTCATTAAGGTCAACCACACACCAAAGGTGACCAACTCTTTGCGTTATGGAGTAAATGAGGAAGATGAATATGGAGAGAGAGGAGTAGGAGGTTAACGCAAGACACAACCTCTGGTGACGAGAATTGATGTCTGTTGTAAACAAACTTGTAATCAAATGAACAGTTTTAAGGTGTTAATAAAACAATTAAAGCGGTTGTAGGAAGTTAAAAAATCCAATTAGGGTACCAGAAAGATGTTGGACTTCTTTTGGCCCAAAATAGAGTCCTAATACTTGGCTGTAAATTAATTGTTTCTTACTACCAATTATTGCTCGTTTACAAATATTGGCACTAGCTTTGTGGAAAAGACTTAATGCTCTAATAAAGTAAGGGCTCTCAGCTACCTGTATCACACATGATAAACTTGCAAATACCAAATCTAAAATGTACCTATTTTTAATACACTTAGCATTAAACAACAACAAAGAAAAAAAAAGCAATAATTTCCATAGCTATGGGGGAAGTGTTTATTAAAACTCCTTTTGTCTACCTTATTCAATTACTTTTCATATTTATCTCGTCAGAAATATTAGTAGTTTAACCACTAAAACACCGCTATTAATCCTCGGTATGCATGAACAATAGAGCTCTGTTCAGTTTGTCAATCTGTCACGCATTCAATTTATAAACAACAGATTTTGAAAACAAAAGCTGTTCAACCTTGTTATGTTCAAATTATTTGGCATCTATACTCTGAGACATTGCTGCTTACTTCTGGCTTTATGGAGCTTTAAATAAGTTAACCTAAAATATTTACAGTTGGAATAGTGGCAGTGAGATCTGCACCTCCAATAATTTTTACAATTTCCTTAGCTTCTAGATTGGATTAATAGGGAGTTTATATCTAAAAGTTGAACTTAATATATATATTAATAATAATGATGATGATGATGATGATGATGATGATGGTAATAAATAAAAATTAATAAAAAATTAATAAAAATCAAACATCAGATTTTAATAATTCAAATGTATAGTTGCATTATTAAAAATAGTAGTATGTGACAAAATCAATAGAAATAACTGAAACGATAATACGGGGAATTTTCTCCAGTTTAGGGTCAGAATATTCGTGCATGGAGTTGCAATACAACACACTCTCTCTCTCTTTTAAGAAATACTCAAGACCACTATGTGTCAAAGTGAACATACTTCACTCTACCCCATCTATGGAACTATCAAATCAAGGGCATTGTGTAGTACATTTACTGGCCATAGAAGAATTTATCTAGTATTTGAATACCAATAAAGTTAATAAATTGAGAGCACTATTGAAGATTATGCACTGTATTTTTTTTAGAACAAAATTTCAGGGAGGTTAAATCAAACATTGAAATTTCAGCAAAGTTTGTCAGTTCCATAAACTTTGGAGACCTATATATTATATTATATCCCCACATAGGTTATAAATAATTTCAGGGGGAGGGGGCTAATGCTCCTTCCTAAATAGGCTTAAAAAATCTCTTAGCATTCAGCCTTAGGTATTCCTGGATGTGGTGAGTGTGGTTAGCAATGCAAACAAGCAATGATGGCATGACAGAGGAATGTACTTATGGGCTGCCATTTGTGGAGAGAGAGAGAGAGAGCAGCCACAGCAGTCAGATGACCAGTCTGTGCATGATAGAGCAAAGTACATATTGTCCAGAAATATCATTCCATGGCTGCACCAGACAATAATAAGACAATAATAAGACCAGAGTGGGAGAGATGTGACATGAAATGCAATGTACTTAGGGGTTGTTGATAGTCTAGATTTATAAAGTTTCTGACTTATGAATTTGATTAGTGTCCACGATGATGAAGTTTGCAAGCATCTTTTACTAATGCTAGCAATTTCACAAGTTTACATCACCTTATCTGGATGAGAGAATGTAACCCTGATATACAGATGGTGGGGAGGAATGGTAGGTAGCAGTACCATTGCTAAAAGATTAAGGAATCTTTTTCATTTTAATGTCAAAATCTACCAGCCAATGCTTTCTTTTGATACATTAAAATAAAAATGTGTGCTTAAAAAAATTTTTTTTTTCTTCTAGAATCTTTGTAAAAAGAATTGCCAGGCAAATTAGCTAACTTTGACCATTGCATGCTCACTCATTTATGCACACATTTAAAACACAACGACAGCAGACATCAGTATATTGCCCTGTTTCAGTGCAGATTGCCACTTCAAGGAAACTTTACTAGCAAAATACATTTAAAAAGTCACAAGGTGATAGACTTGATGATGATAGTAGCTCGCATGCACATTGGCATCTTGAAGGTAAATAAACAATTCTTCTCTAACTCTAGACTACAAACTTGACATCAGTTAAGCATTATGCGACACTTCATTTGACAATTATCACTTTATAAATTTAGTGTGTTAATGGAGTAGATATTTTAGCATTTAATTGGTGTTAATCACTATCCCACTGAAGGAAGTGGGCACACACAAACTTCCTGAACTCCCCAAAACTAGCACCATCTACTCACACATTCTAACGCCAGTGGAACACAATTACACACATCAACTACATTGTCAAAAAATCCTAACCAGTTATAATGAGTTATAAAAATCCACATTTTAAATTTCCAGTTTGTTTGATATTTGCAGACAACAAAGGCAATCAATAAGAGATCAAGCATACTGAATTAGCATTAAGAATTTTATCATGCAGTGGAGACAACTAGACTTGGCAGCTAGAGGTATAGACAAACTTTCTTGTGCAAGTTTGATATGGGGTCTATTGCAAGGTAGGCAAGAAGGGAGGAAAGGAGGTGGGGTGGGGGATGGATGATGAAAACAATGGGATAAGTCTATATGATCGCAAGATCGTAATATCAGTCTACCTTGAATCCAATAGTCAATCTTGTTGAAGTTAGGTCACATAATTTGAAATAATGTGCCCCAAACTGCAGTTAAGTATGTATGTAAATGTGTTTACATGCTCTTAATTAAGTTAACCTGTTCCTTAATTAACTGATAATTGGGCCTATACCCTAACTAAAATAAATAATCATATTCAAGTAACTTTATACTTCATACTCAACAGTAAAATGCCTACCCCCCCCCCCCCCCCCCCCACCCCTCCCTCCTGTTTCTCCCTCTCTCACCTTGCCACCTCCACAGCCCCTGACTTGAGTTTGCTATCCTTAGCAGAGATGCTGAAATTGGAAGTAAGAGCTCCGTCGATACTGAACACGACAGCTTCAATGTGTGGGGGGACAACAAACAGGTTGCAGCTGGTGGTCGTGTGGTCTCCTCTGCAGATAAAGACAAATGAAATCACGACTTTACTGAGAACAAACCCTTTCAATTTAATCTAGGGTTTACCACATAGATTATAATTAAACTATTTCACCAAGTAATGGATAATTAACCAATTTATACTAACACACTTATTCTGTATATTCATTATTAAAACTATATGGTATATCCTCCTTAATGCAAACTTCTAACTGTAGCACACGAGGAATAATTTAGAGGCTTGAAGGCTAAATTTAATTGTAAGAAAACTTTGGGGAGGAGGAGAATGTATCCCACACTGAGATTTAGAGTAGAGCGTGGTGGTGAGCCTTGTGGTCTTCTCTTACCTGTGGTGATTCTACAATTGTGCATGCATAGTACTTGGGAGTGTAGAACACTCTAGTAATAATTAATAAGACTACAGGATAAAGTGCTACTGTGCTTGCTATAGCATTCTGATTAATCATATTAATAATTTTTCTAGATATCGTTGGGGATCAAGAAAGACAAAAAGTCAAACTAAGTCACACGTGTACGACAACTTTCACAACTTGAGAGGTAACACTCTGTGCAGACACTTGTGGTAAAATGGTCTACCAATGCATGAAAGCTGCACATCCCATATATTTACAATAAAACATTAAAGATCTAACTGAAAGGCAAATTCATGGACAACTTCTATACAAGACTTACTTTACCAAGAACTTCATGGGATAGAGCCCTGGAGTGAAGACTTGGTCACTTGGCATATTGAACATTATCTTGCCGTGCTTGTCTGTGACGTCGCTGCCCACGTAATTCCACCTCAGCGTGGGACTACGCTCTAACACATACATCTCCACCTGCAAATATAGGTGACATGGAATCCCATTTCTTTATGCACAGTTTGAAGCTTGGTGTTAAAAATAAATATGGTTATTTATTGACAAGTGAGCTACTTTCCGCCATTGTGGTGGTATATTTCTTTATCTGTGCATAGTGCTGGATGCAAGAAGTACCACTTGTGCGAGTCATCTGATGGCTTCAATATATGTTCACATAATAAGGGGCTTGCACAATGTGCATTTTAAATAGGCAAAAAGAATACAATGCACATAAAACTAGCACGTCCAGTACCTTTTACAAGAACAGGCAGAATTCAATACAACCTGTTTAAGCATCTTTTTTTTAATTTTTTTATGCTGTTGCACTGACTTTAAAGAATAGTCCTAAGGCAGATACAACTCTGTACTAATTCTGACCCTTGTTTTCTAATCACGATTTAAATAATTTCCTAGTTCAGTCAACAAACACTTAAAAATAAAACTAATAAGACCTCTTCGACATGTAGTTATATAGTTTAAATATGTGTACACTCCAATACAGAAAGTTCTCATTTTAAAATAAAAGACATCCACTAAATTTAACATGTAGACGCCATTAAAAAAAATTTCCCCACTATTTGTTAGGGTGTGTTCAGAGAGAGGTAAAAGCGGGAGGCAATAGGAAAATTCAACTATTATCCATTTCCTCCAAGGTATCCCAATTAAATAAACTTCCACTGCAAGTACTATAGTGAACACGTGCGCACACACAAACACACACACAATATTAAAGTTCAGTACAGGAAATAGACTAGCATGGTGAGATGACCGAGTGAGAGTTGTGGAGGGTAGTTAGGAGAAGTGTCTCCAAGCAATGCAGCGAGTAACTCAGCAGAAAATCAGAAGTGGATGGTATTGTGTGGTAGTCTAGATATGTGTAGCCTTCAGAAGTAAGGTCCCACATAGCCAGCTCTTTGTTCAGAGAGAAAGGAAACTTGTAGAGTAATGTATTGTAATGAGTAGGTAACAAAGTGAAAGAACAAAAGAAATTAAAGAAACATAATTAACGAGAGGAATGCATATAAGAAATGATTATTAGAATAGAGAGAGAGAAAGAGAGAGAGATAGATAGATAGATAAAGGGTATGGAGTCCAGCCCCAGTCCAGGATGTGGCCTGAACGCTATACTACAGCATTAAATCACTGCCTGCAAACGTATCTTGTTATTGACCTGTTCTCAGCCACAAAAACCCTAGCCCAGTCATTTCTACGGTGTTTCTCAAGGCATTACATATGTAAATTTGACACAGAGTTCATGAATGTCAATTAACTTCACTCCAATGTTTCACACATTGTTATAATAGGCAACAAACTGAACCCAAGCGACACAAAAGTCATCTTCACACCTTAAGCTTCAGGAATCTAATGCATGCCACTTGGACCAACAAACCTCAAATGGTTTCCAATGCAACCTTTCTATGCAAAGAGGCAGGAGTGTGACGTTACGGCACACCTTACTGCCTGACTATTCCACCGGTTGACAAGCAAGCAGCCAATCCCATCCCACTATGACCACTGTCAACCTCCCGTACCTTTGAAACGATAAATGGAGGGTAAATAAAAGCAAATCACAGGCTTCATAAAGACATACTAAGCTAGATGTCACACTTGTGCGCCAGACATTCTTAAAAGGCTTGACTTGGCCGTGAAAGTAATTACTTTACCTATTAACTTGACAGTGATTGAAGTCAAAGAAAAAAAGAATATGTGTCTAATCTTAATTCTATTTATACTTATATAGGCCGCTGTCTATTAGATCATCACGTTTGAAACAGACAGTTTTTTTTTGAGCTGTTATTCTTTACAATTCTTGTGCGAAATATGTATGTATGTAGTAAGCTTATTACGGGGATGGTTTTAGAAACTGCAGCCTCTGTTTCTCAGTGACGCTTCATACAGTGGACTGAAAGCACTAGTATTCCAGGGGCAATCATCCTTCTGTAAGTCAGAGCCCACTTCACCATATAATTAGCAATTAACACTGGGGTGCCCTTCTCTGGGCTGAACATTGCTACTAGTGGCTCATTCAGGCTGCACTGAAATCATGAAGCATTAAGATGCATTGGCAGAGCTTCACTTCACTTGAGTAACGCTACATGTCAAGTCATTATCTTGGATGAATCAGTGACTGGATGGTTGATGGTATCTGTGCAGTATTTAAATAATACTACATTGAAGTCTCATTTCTTTATCTCTCAATCAGCTTAATTGAATCGAAATAACCCAATACTGTATGTAAGCAGTGATTTCTTTTTATGTTAAAAAGAAGTCTCATTTTCCACTCCCCATTTCTAATGAGCAAATCTTCTCTAGTCAAGTGGTTGATCGATCACAGTTGCAAGATCCTAGCTCAAGAATGAGCAAGGAATAGTGATGACATTATTATGGAAGCACTTCATTCATTAGCATTTAATTGACAAGACATTATGTGAATGCGCCTTTATATCTAACTGCACCAAAACCTGACATAAACTGTCATCCATCATCTGTGGTGAGAGCAGAAGGTATGCTTAAATGAGAATCTGAAAGTGGACCCAAAAGCAAAAGCTATTGGATATATCGCTTGACTTAGTGATCAGAACAGACTGAAGCTGTAGCGAGGAGCTCTGGGTCACTCGTTTGGACAATAGGCATGGCATGCAAATCTATCACAGGGGTGAATTACAGTATCCACATTAGCTTGAAATGGATCCATCAGTGTCAAAGCTGAGCAACTTGCATGTGAAGAATATTAAAGTGATATGAGAGATTAGATGGAGATATTAGTCGGACAAGAAGGCTGTGTTTCCACAGTGCATGGTAATGGCTAATGATTCTTAAATCTGACTAGCATAGCATGTAAGGGGAAGGAAAATTGCCAGCAACTCACGATTACTAATTTATTTGAGTAACTTTTATAAATAAATGTGCAAGGGAGTATAGTTGTCATGTACATGTTCCTTATAGTGCATCCTACATTGCTGGGATAGGAGTGCTCAGGATGGGAGTGGCACATGTCAGAGCATCTACAATTGATGATCTTCCCTTGGTGCCAGCAAATGGAACATTTAATTATAAAACATTCCACACAAAGGAAAGATTAAATAATAAAGGCAAACAATAAAAGATAAATAATTGACAGATCTTTTTTTAAATGCTTTTAGCCATTGTTGGTGGAATAATTAAAATGTATTCCAGCAGTAATTTCTCTGTATTAATCCTTCTAGCTATGGCACTAATATGGCACTCTGAGTTTGAACACTTTTCTTTAAAAAAAAAAAAAAAAAAAAAAAAAGCAAAAATCCAACTCATTTTTTTTGTTTACATGTTTGCTCTGACATAGTACTTCCTGTTATAAAAAATTGATAAAGAAGAGCACCATTATTTCAGTTTTTTAAATTAAAAAAATATGTGCACCCAATTTTTTTTTTTTATAGTATAGAGTTTTGAAGGTAAGAATATAGCAACCAGAATTTAAACAAGTCATGCACTCTGTTTAAACCCGTGGCAGCACAATGACAGTCAAAATTTGAGCTCCATATTCGATAAGTCAGAATTTTTACCTTTTCTATTCATAAATTAAGATATACATAATTATATGTATGAGTAATAGCACGGGTAACCGTACTATTCAGGATTAATAGCACGAGTAACGCAATTGAAATACCACGAGGCGAAGCCGAGTGTTATTTCAATTGCTTTACGAGTGCTATTGACCCCTAATAGCACAGGTTACCCGTGCTATCACTCGCTGATAGTAGGCCAGCTTTTAAAAAAGTCTTTTGCAATTGTAGCTACACTGTATCGTTCAGTCACTATCTCCTTATTTCAGGATTAGCTTCCGCTGAAACTTTCTTTTCATTGTACGACTCCTCCTAATCTGTTGTAAAACATTCCGTCTAATACGGGTAGAGAGGTTCTGTGGTAAAGAAGGACATTGTCTCCAACTAGAAACTACTGGAACTGTACGTTTCCAAGGTTAACGCTCTACACGTGCGCACTTACCCGTACTATTTCACTTAACTACCGAGGTATTTCACTTACGTAGTTTCCAATTAGTTACCGAGGTATTTCAATTAGTTACACACTATTTAACTTTCCCAGTGCGATTTCAATTGAACAGCCCATACATTTTTGAATGGGCAACTTACGCGCCATACTATTAAAGATATAATAGTACGGCGTGTAAATTGCCCATTCAAAAATGTATGGGGAAAATTGCTGTTCACTTGAAATCGCACGGGGAAAGTGAAATAATAGCACATAAATAAGTGAAATACCTCGGTAGCTAAGTGAAATAGTACGGGTAAGTGCGCATGCATGCATGCAACTTTAGCCTTGGAAACATACAATTTGAGTAGTTTCTAGTTGGAGACTATGTCATTCTTTACCGCAGAAGCTCTACTAGTATACTAATTTTTTCAACAGATTAGAAGGAGTCATCAGTTGAAAACGAAGTTCCAGAGGAAGCTAATCCTGAAACACAGAGATAGTGAGTGAACAATACAGTGTAGCTACAGTGCAAATGAAGCTGGCCTACTATTAGCGAGTGATAGCACAAGTAACCTGTGCTATGCGGAATCAATAGCACTCGTAAAGCAATTGAAATAACACTCGCTTCCCCTCATACTATTTCAATCGCATTACTCATGCTTTAATCCCAATTAGAACAGTTACCCATGCCATTACTCATACGAATAGCATGGAAAACGGATTAATAGCATGAGTGGAGCGAGAAAAATTACACAAAGTGAAACCAAGTGAAATTTCTCACACAACGAGAGCTTTTAAACCTTGTACCATGGTGTGTTCAAACTGACCAATCAGATTGCTCAATTCACGATAAATATATTTAACACCCACTTCCTAGGAGGTGAATAAGTGAACCGTCCAATCAAAATGAGTTTATGTGTGTTTCCTATAGCCTATAGCCATGGTACAAGTTGGTTGCACCCCTCCTTTGGTCGGTACGGGATTTACACCATCCTCGGGCGTTTGGCCCTCGGTTGTGTAAATTTCATACTAACCGCCACGTCGTGGTGTAACCTATACTAACTCAGTTTTCTGTGCTATCATAGGTTAATACTAGTGATGTGCTTGAGCACAAATGGCGAGCGAGCCTAAAACTACACTATTGTTGAATGATTAATTTTAACTTCAACACTCAAGCTACTAAAAAAAGTCAAGTTTAAATTACGTGTATACGGTAAAGGGGATTCAATGCCATAGTAACCACTCCCTGCAACTGTTAGAATGGAAGGAAAAAAAGCAACAAAAACAAGTAGCATTATTTACACGTTTTCTTTGTGATATTCTTTAGCTAAGTAAAGGCACAATACTTTCACACAACTGAACATACCTACACAAGGCTTACCTTCGTAGTTACTCTAGTGGACAAAGAATTTTCAAGCAAATACTGTTTAGTAGGGCTTATAACTGTGACAAATAGCTTATTAACTTACCACCGCCACTAACTCGAATAGAAATGGAACTCCGTTAAGTTTTTGAGTTTTAGCTAAGAATTCAGAGCAGTAAACAATTCAATTTTTAGGATGATACGGGTAATGATTGCTAAACCGGAGGATTCCGTTTAGTGAAGTTTGGGACGGGGTCGAACAACGAGCTAACACAAAAATACGAGAAGGTCAAAGTACAAAATGACATACATACGTCCAAACATATATATAAATAAACAAACATCCCCGATTTTCAATTGTGTTACCCCTGTAAGTGTCTCACTCGCTGCGCTCACTCCCCCAATTATAACCAAAGATTATAATTTATTTCTGCAATAAGAATTTTTATCCTTTGATTTATTTAAAACAGGTTACCAGTGTTATCACTCGCTAATAGTAGGCCAGCTTTTTTTTTTCCTCTTCATTGCACTGTAGCCACACTGTAGCATTCACTCACTTATTTCAGGGTTAGCTTCCTCTGGAACTTCGTTCTCAACCAATGACTCCTCTAGATCTGTTAAAAAATTCTGAAGAGAATGTCCAACTATTAACGATGCACGAGTGCGCACTTACCCATACTATTTCACTTAGCTACTGTGGTATTTCACTTTCCCCGTGTGACTTCAATTGAACAGTGATTTTCCACATACATTTTAGAATGGGCAATTTACGCGCCATACTATTAATATGTATGTATGGTATGGACTAAGATAAATGTATATGTGTATATATAATACTTATAGCACGAGTCAGAGTACAATATGGGAAAATATTTTACGAGCACGCAAAATATTTTCACGAGCCAAAGGCGAGTGAAAATGTGGCGTGAGAGTAAAATATCATTCCCATATTGTACGACGAGTGTGATAAGTGATTTATTGCTTCTTTGAAATTTTTCTCACCCGGTTACAATACAATTTTCATTGATTTTACTCGCTACGCGCGCGCTACAAGTAGCGTACAATATAAACCGTACAATATGGGAGAATACAGAACGCTCGCGTGATGCGGAAATATTCAAGTAAAAATATCAAAGCTGCAATAAATATATATATATATATATATATATATATATATAATGCATTTAAATATTGTTGTCTCTCAACTTTCTTTAAACATTATTTATCTCTTGCTGAATGTCTTTACAGAAAAGAAATCAATAAAAAAAATCATAAACTTTCAAGTTACCAAACTAGTTGTCATAAGCTTGCCAGTAAAAGGATTAATATCATGCATAATATTAGTTTAAAAATTAACCTTTCATTTCGATTTATTATCAACATCTTTCACAGAGGTCACAAAGGTCAGATGCTCCACAGCAAATAATATTGTTTAATAATTGAAATGCCAAAGAATAATAAAACTAGTATATATATATAATAATAAAACTAGTTATATATATATAATAATAAAACTAGTTATATATATATAATAATAAAACTAGTTATATATATATAATAATAATAAAACTAGTATATATATATAATAATAAAACTAGTTATATATATATAATAATAATAAAACTAGTATATATATATAATAATAAAACTAGTTATATATATATAATAATAAAACTAGTTATATATATATAATAATAAAACTAGTATATATATATATAATAATAAAACTAGTATATTTATATAATAATAACTAATCTGACTTGAACACAATTTGTTTTTACCTCTTCTTTTGCCAGAGAAGACATCGATGCCATCCCCAGAGATCCATACTGGAACTTGGCCATAATTGCAGGAGGTGTGGTCCCTTCGAGTAACAAGACATCTGTGGCTCGGTGAGTGGGCTTAAGCCTCTGCGAATGGCCAGAGGGCACAAGAGTGGCAGCGGGAGTAAAACAGACAGACAAACAGACCACAACAAATGTGACGTATATACTCACAGGATATCGGAATGTCAGCCACAAGCCATAGCTAAACTATAATAAATAAATATATCAGTGAAACTTTTAGTCCAGGGGGTCAACCAATACGAAGGCAACCCATGTGGTGAGCGATCTTATAGACATTCTCTAATCCAGTTAGCACCTCATGAGGAGGTTAAAATAATAGAAGCCATTGTCTGGAGAAGCGTTAGAGATAGTCTAGCATCAATGAATCCCAGCATGCTCTGTCTGAGTGGGCAGAATCTAACGGTCCACTTGAGATGCTATTACATAAGGAGTTCTGCCAGAAGAGAGTGCTTTTAGATTGTGTAAGGTTAGGTAACAAGTGACCTTTACCACCTGGGCACAAAGGGACCAACTGAGCTCACAATTTTGGTTACTAGTTATTACTAGTTATTACAGACTTACAAACTTATAACTCTGATAATTAATTAGATTTTATATAGTCCTGTTACACACCCTCAACTAGAACAATAATCCAATCCTTTACTTAATTAAGGGGCCCAAACTGAAAGAAGAGCAAATGTAACTTCATTAGGCATATACATAAGTATACAATCCCTGCTTCTTTGCTCAGCCTAGCAAGCGGAGCTGTGTGAGCATGCTCACTACATACTAACTTTCATCATGCAATATCTAGTAATGAGGTAGAGATGGTCAACTCAGCATTTACTTCAGTGCTACCCAGCTGGCTGACCAGACCTGCAATAACTCACATGTAAAGTTTTCTCAATGTGTCTTCAATGCCCACAAGTATCGTCACAAGCACTATCAATATTCTTCACATGTACCACATTAATGATACATTCACGGTGCTCGCACATGTATTCTGAATGCTCACATGTACGCACGTACATGTATATTAACACTTACATGTATTCTCATGGAAGTAGTCCTCCTGTTCCATTTGACAACGCTTTCCTGGGGCATGAAAGGGACCTGGATGCTGGGCCTGTGGCTGTCTCTCTCCGCCACACACACCACCTCGTGCTGCAGTACCTGGAACAGAAAGGAGCATGCTCAGCGAGTGACCAACTACAGAGAAAAAATCAGTCCGTTACTTGCACTATAGGCAAGGCACCCATCCAGCAAAACATGGTCTATTATAAGAATACTACAAATCCATTCTCTCTCTTTCACAAGCAAAACACTTTTTTTTTTAATGTTTGGCTGTTTAAGCAAGAGCTTAAGCAAGTGGTCCTGGGTTCAATTCCTGGTGGCAGCCAAACATTATTAAATTCTGTATTATTTTAAAACAAAGACTGTGAAAGCAAGAGAACACATTGAAAAAGGAGGTTGACAAAGAAATTGTACAAGAATGCTTTTATCAGGTGAGTGTTTCAAGTTGTTTCCACGAATGATAGTAAAAAAAAAGTTATCGCATAATAACCACGCCATCACCAATATATATATATATATATTTTGTAAACTGCAATCAGTACAATTTTTTTTTTCAGTTTCTACAACTACTATCTGGTGACATTTCCAAGATTTCAGCTCCATACCATAAAACTCACTGACAAGGAAGAGATACTTATATGGAAGTCTAGAGACTAAACCAAGTTAGCAACCACCACAAGGTTGCCTGACAACTAAACCTTTAGATCTCGCCCTAGTTGAGACTGCCACGTAAGTGAAACAAAGGAAAAGTCAATCCATTTTTTAACACAATCTCTCACATGTGAAGGACTAGGATGACTGTGGTATGTGTGCAGCTGCAGTAGTGCTCAGTCCATGCTGGGCAGGACACAGGCTGAGCTAGTACAGATGTTACAAGATTGCAAGAGAGTCATGCAGGTTTTCTTGTCTTTAGGATTATGCATTTCGATGATTTCACTCATATTATAAACCTCAGAGGTTAAATTGTACAAACAGTGTGTGAAGGATACTAAAACATTACATAATGAGGTGGAATAAATAATAATATATTTAATACAATTCTGGGAGTCAGAATCAGATGATACGTCTTGTGAACATCAAAGCATAGTTTTAACTTTTAAATATATAACATTTTTACCACCACTAAAAGAGCTAAACAGAATTAAACAGATGTTTCTACCTGCCGCAGGATAAATGAAACAAGTTCCTTAGCTTCCCAGTAGCGAGAGTTGATAATCCTGATGATGGTGGCTGTGGGAAGCATGTCAACCGCCTCCTTACTCCAGGGAGTCTCCATGACATAATCCATGCGATTCTCAGACCACCATACTGAGAATGGTTTGGTGGAGTAGTCTGTATATATATGACAACCAGCAAGCAGAATTCACATAATAAATGTCATGAGTTCAGTAAAAAACAACCAAACAACAACAACAACAACAAAACAACAACAACAAACAAAAACAACAAAAAAGGACTGGATTTGGGAGATGAAGAAGATTCAGAAGTTGTGAGGGTAAAGCACAACATAAAAAATATTGCCTTCAAACTTTATGTTTTTCAATGTTAGAAAATATCCCCCCCCCCTTACCCCTAAACAATTTTATTTACCAAAACGTTTTCCTCCCCTTTCACAACTTAACCATCACCTCATGCTGTGCACATTACTATCTGACCTATTGAAGGGGGTGTGGCTTCAGAGGATGCACTTGCGAAGGCCATTGTGCTTTTGTTAAAAATTGCATGAGTATTTCCATCGTTCTGATCACTGGGCACTGAGGAGCATGTCTCTCGCAGCAAGCTGGAGTGATTACAAACCGTATCTTTCAGGGAATAGCTCTCATCAGAACCTGCAGGGAAAATAGCATGTCTTATCACAGAAATAAAAAAATCTTAAATTCCACTTTTAATGGCATGGAACAAGCTCTGAACTGACTAGAGTAACTGGGCCAAATGTCATCCTTCTCAAGTAAAGAGAGGATGTTACTAAAATAGAGAACTGGATGAAGCTAATTAAAATCTACTCTTGGTATATATCAATTGTGTAGTTTATTTAAATTACTCCTATGAGTGTATATATAATTATATATTTATTATACATTGAATATTGTCCTTGAGTATTTTCGCATCACGCGAGCATTCAATACTTTCCCATATTGAACGCTCCCACACGCCCATGCTTAGTTCTGGACAACTGAACTTTTAGAGTAGCCGAGTTACCAATGAACGATGAGGCTTTCTTACTCATGGCTGTAAATACAAACCTGGCAGCTTACCTTCTCTAGCAAAAGAAACTTTTTGGATAGGCATATAATGTGATTCAGAAAAAGAGTATTGCGTTTTGATGGACAAAGAATACAATACGAAGGGTGTCGCTGGACGCAAAGAGGAAAACATTAAGAAAAATGAGTCGTTTAAAAAACAACTATGTATAATAAAAACTTATTGCACTCTGTACAACATGGGGATGACATTACCCTCATGCACGTAGTATTTTTACTCACCTTCAGCTCATGAAAATACTCACATGTGCTTGTGAAATATCTCCCCATATTGTATGCTGACTTGTACAGTAGTATTATAGTATAATAATACATACGTGACTAAACAAATTAGTTTCAGTACCATAATCGGTGTTGTAAAAGGTTCAAAATAGCAGGTTTCTAAAATCAAACGTAATTTTACAACACATCAACTAATGCTAAAATAAATTTTAAAAAATAATAAAAATAAAAAAACAACCACAAAGCAAACAAATAAACATGCTAGCTAATACAAAAACAACAACAACAACAAAATTTTCAGAAACAAAGCACGAGGGGTTAACCTGTGGGGAAGGCCTTGTAGTTGGGCACTGACATGGGGTTAATGGAGGTGAACCGGTGGTCCAACAGTGGCTCTAGTCGAGATGCAATGTGGTCCACTCCGTAGAACAAGTTGTAGAAGGACACGCATGAAGGAGGCAGAGGAGGAACTGGGGGGAAACAAGTCAAAAGAGTGAACATGGAAGAATCTTCATCAAGAAATTAACTTTTCACATTAATTGTATAATTATTACTAGTGAAATTGAATAGAAATTTCATATTGCTAGTGATTCAGCCCACTACAAACTATTTTCACTGTTTACTATGATCCATTAAATATTAATATCAATTCATTGCTTAGGGCAATTGATTAGCTGGGAGACGGCAAAGTTATTTTATGTCCCACAAAGGTAAACAACTTTTAATTTTTTAAAACCCCAAAATAATGTTTTTTTTTCTCCTTTCCTCTGTAATTGTTTTTTACATTGAATGGTCCAATAGACATCAGCCCCAGTAAAAACACTTTGCATAAATCTCGTGGCAGTCTATGAACGAGGAAGCTCAGGAAAATAAGCATCTCTGTACCTATGGCTACAGTGGGAAGTCAACTCATAAACTGACCTCTGAACTCTTCCTCAGTTCTAACCACATTTTCTCTCACTAGTTATGAATTCTTCTTTAATAAAATTCTTAAATGAAAAGTAGAACGATATGAAATACGAACCAAACTTCAAAGGTCAAACCGTTTCCACCAAATGTCATAAGCTACACTGTATCATTAGCCATAAGCCTTTGATCTGCACCTTTCCTTTAATTTTTCATTCACCACGCCCCCTCCTTCTCCTTATACAAGAGAACTCACTGGATGCCGTGTCTTTGCTCTTTGCCCTCCTGCTGGCTAGAATCATGCCCAGAGGTGAGCCAAACGCAAAGAAATGGCTGACTTCAAAGCAGAGGGTGGAGTCATCATTGCCATCTAGCACATTGAAAGTTTTTCGTTCTGAAGTTGGAGATCTAGGTGAGCGATGCTGATCTCGCAGAGCTTGCAGGAATGGAGACGTTGAACCATCGTTGAACTAAGTGCATATAAAAGAATACTTAAAATGCTATCCTTATTGATTTGGATAAGAAAGAGCCTGTATATTATTATAATCATATTTTAAAGACTATAAATCTACCTAACACTTTTAGTATAGGTTACACCACGACATGGAGGTTGGTATGGATTTACACAACCGAGGGCTGAAGGCCTGAGGATGGTGTAAATCCTGTACCGACCAAAGGAGTGGTGCAACCAACTTGTACCATATAGGAAACACACAAAAACTCATTTTGATTGGACGGTTCACTTATTCACCTCCAATGAGGTGGGTATGAAATTTATTCACCGCAATTTGAGCAATCATGATTGGACAGTTTGAACGCACCATGGTACAACTATTGATACCTATCTACACCAGCTATCTGTAATAACAATTATCACTTTCAAGACATTGTCATACTGTGTTTCATGTTCCCTAGGAAGAAGCATAGCGACAGTACCTAATCAAATTAAAGCAGCAATATGTTTGTCCCTCAGTATTGTGTGTGACTGACTGCTATTCTTTACACACCCGGCAAAGTATTGTTAAGAATGTAAATTTGTTCATGTATTGCTTATGTTTAAGTTATACAACAAGCACTTTACACCTCAATAACAAGTCACTGTTGAACACTGTGGCCGGCTCACTAGTAGATTGTGGCATTGGAATGAATAATAGTGGTGAAGTTGATTGTCCATGCATCCTGATTAATATACATTCCATGCTCAAAAGTGTGAGAAATTTACACCAAATCATGCATAAAATAAACTGAAAATGTACCATTTCAGCTCAGCAAAACAAATTAAGGCCCACGCATGATCAACTCCAAAATAATATTAACAAACGATTTTGAGCCACTACAAATTCTTCGTTTCACTTTCAAAGCATTACTAAATCCACTTTGATTTATCTTGTTATAAAACATATGAGCCCTCAACAACCACAAGAAGCTTTAAACTGAGCATGCTCCCTCGTCCACTTCTATAGTTAGGGCGTGTGGCCACAAGGGCAACTCTAACTGCATTAAGCAGCACAGCACCTTACGATTTACCAGCATCATAAAACTGTAACCGGACCGCAGAGAAAGTTCCGATATCTAATCAGCCTCTGAAACTAATTGGACAGCATGCAAAGCAGTCCCGTTTTGATGTGTGTCATTGCGTTAATAACTATGCAGCCGCTGTTATAACTGACTGCCACTTGACAAGAAAGTACATAGAATGGACCACCTGAAAGTGTAACCCAATAACAAAAATAAAGTTGTTAACTCTGCATGTGCAGACTTGAAAAGAATTTCAATTTTTGTTTCAGTGAGATGGCGCCTTCGACTGATTCATTGTTGTCTCAACACAATGATCGGAATACGTTGATGGCAAGGCAATGTAGACCGCGTGCCTACCAGTAAAGTCAGGCATAATTATGAAACATTAAAATCTAATGGCCGAACACATAACTCACAGCACAACCAGCCACTGTATCCTACAGCCTTATATGCCATTATTAAAAAAAAAAAAAAATCATGGTGGTGTGTTTGGAATTAAAGGTCACAAAATGGCAAAGACTCCCAATGACGAGACTATAACATGAATTGTGCTCTTAATCTATCCCCACATAACTCTGTTGTCTAGAAAGTACCTACAGTAGAGCAATACAATTATAGTTTAATATATTGTATATATCAAGCTATAGACACAGTAAAATTATAATGCCCTGTATGGCATATAAATAGAACTTCTTTTCAATCATCAATCAGCTTTACTGTAAATTAAAAAAACAACAATTTTACTATTTCACTGAAGCTCTCCTTAAGAGTCTAGCTGATCGGGGGAAATAATAAAAAATTCCAGTAGTATATTCCAATGCTCTAATTTTTAGGACAAAATTTAAGAACTTCTTTTATTTGCACATAAAATTATTTAATTTTCTTTTTTCAGCTTTTTCACTGCTTTCACACATACCAATGTAATTAAAAAAATTTAAAGAATTATTTTTTATCCGCGCAGTTCAGAAACTAGCTAGAGGTGATGGACGAACAGAGACTCATTCTCCTCAGAATCTGGACATACAATTATTAAATAGTCATCATCACCATAATTACTAGTGGTGTGCTTAAGCACAAATGTCGAGTGAACTTAATATTACACTATTGTTAAACGTTTGGTTTTAACTTCTAACAGTCAAGCTACTAAAAAAAAGTCGAGTTTTTAAATTACGTATTATACGGTAAAGGCATTCAATGCCTAGTACCGCTCCCTGCAACTGTTTGAATTGAAACAAAATAAGTAGCAAAAATCAAGTCCCGTTCTTTAAACTTTTTCTTTGTGATATTCTTAGTAATAGTTGTAACGCACAATACTTTCACATAATTGAACATACTTACGCAAGACTTACCTTTGTGGTATGTCTAGTGGACAATGAATTTTCAAGTAAATACTGTTGCATAGGGCTTATAAGTAGCGCATTAACTTACCACCACCACTAACTCGAATAGAAATGGAACTCCAGTACGTAACTGCACCCGGAAAAGAATTCAAAGCAGTAAACAATTCAATTTCTAGGATGATACGGGTAATGATCGCTAAACCGGAGGATACTGTTTAGTGATGTTTGGGACGGGTCAAACGCTGAGCTAACTCGAAAATACAAGAGGGTCAAAGTACAAAATGACATACGTACGTCCAAACATACCCGATTTTCAATTGTGTTACCCCTGAGAGTCTCGCTCGCTTCGCTCGCCTATCATACACTATAATTGTTTTCACCATCATTCACTATAATAGGAAAACAATTCGTGAAATGGAAGACAGTAATTTTTATAGTTAGAAGATAAATAAGGCTTAGAACTGAAATTCTGGAAAATACCAATTCAAAGTTCCCTTAAAACAAACTTTTTAACAAGAATTGCTCATTTAAATTAAAAAAAAAAAAGTGTTGAGTATAACTTATCAAACTACCAGACACCACACCCGGCCATAGATATAACCCATAACTTCAGAAACTAGACTTCAAGATGAAGCCAGCCAAGTGCCTTGAACTGGCATTACCACATGCATAGTCAAGCTGTTAAACAGTAGGGGTCAAAAAAAAGTTCAAATTGAGTTGGCTTAAGGACTTTCTAAAGTCTGTAAAAAAGACTTTTTTTTTTGCAACTTTTAGCCTTTTTGGCAATTTTTTTTTTTTTTTTTTTTTCCCCTCTAGTGACTTTTTACTCTAGCTGACCTTTCTGTATCTGACTTTTTTACAGTTAGGGGCAGAACCCTTCTAGAGCACTTCAGTTATTGTGGTTAAACAAGTACAGGGCAGCACCTGCTTGATGTGTTGCAGCTACAAAATCTGATTAAAACTAGGCTACTAACGGTTTAAAAAAATGGTTTAAACCGGTTTAAAAGTCAGTTCAGCAGCAGCTGGTGACTGGAGTAGCCGGCATTGGTTGATAAAAAGTCTTAAAAAGTCTCCTTACCCTAGAGACTATTTTTCTGTTAGCTAGTCATCCCTTTCATAAAAATAATAATAATGAGGGGGAAAAAAGAAGAAGAGTGATTAGATTATTAGAGCTAATTTTAGGGTATACAGTAAATTTAATCATGCATGCATGGCTGAGTTTATAAGAATCCATTTAATTAACACTTTGAAGGAGTACCAATTTTACAACCACACATTACACCTATGTACTATGTACATTACTTCATCAAATTCCTAGCCGCATTGACTACCTCTTACCTAATTCTAAAAACAGTTGTTTTGTTGTTCTCATCATTATTGTTGTTGTTGACAATTAACAATAACAACAATAACATTCTTACATGTTCCCCAGATCTCCTCCGACCACCGATTCCACCGGCGAACAACCCCACTCCTCTTGTAGAAGACTGGGACAAGGCCGAGACAGAGAGTTTGAGGTTAGGACTAGCAGAACCAGAGGCCATTGTCTTGCCGTGTTGGAGCATGCCCTGAGTGTAGGTAGAGGAAAGTGACATGGCACTCGCGCTCGAAGGGGAGGGGAGTCTGGGAGACGAGGGAGGCTGCGGGGACGGGGAACGGGGGGCTGGAGATGACGCGCGAGGGGAAGTTGGTGGGGGAGATTTTCGTGCAGGGGTTGTTGCCAATATGTCGTAACCGACCACTGAGCCCATGCAGTCTCCAATAATACACACCTGAGGATTAAAACAACAACAAAATAAAATCAGAAAAAAACAACAACAACAAAAATAAATAAATAAATAAATAAATAAATAAATAAATAAAATAAAATAAACAACAACAACACAAGTTACAGGAAGGCATCACATCTTTGTCTGTTAATTTGTGCCGACTAGTTGCCATGACACTAACTAAGTTACTGTCTGACCTATCATTGAATTGCAGGCAGGACTACACAATAGATTTCCCCTACAGTCTGGCAGAGCCAGATAGAATGACTATCTTATGTCTATTTCCTTGTGGATGTATCCTCATCCTATCTGTACTGACTGAACTAGATAGTATATTAAAATAGAGCGAACCAGACAAAAATAACAAACACATCAGTTCACTCTCCCAGCTTCCCAACACCACTGTATAAACTTAAGTCAACCAGAGAAGAAAGGAAAGGATTTCCTGTTGCTTTATATCCATACAATAACAATGGTCAATGCTGGAGAAGCTCAACTGCTAACATATGCAAACTAAGAGATAGAGAGAGAGAGGAAAAAAAAAAAGAAAAAAAAAGCTTACAGGAAGTATGGGAAAGTAGGTGACTACAAACATAGCATGAAATATGAACACAGCTCCACAAATGCAAACAAACATATACACAACACACACAAACAAACAAACAAACACAAACACGACACACACACTATAAAGTTCAGTCAGATTGGTGGCTATAGATCTCCCATGAGATAACAATTGATTACCAGTTAGCATTTACCACATCTACCTAAGATTCCTCAAGTGGCCAGTGCGTAATGACCACACTAGGAAAACACACAAGCATGCATTCACACCTCCCATCCTATACCACTGCCGAACCTGTCCCTGAAAATTCTGCCCTTCTTCAGAGAGCCTGAACTCCGTGTAGACCTTGTTGGCTTCTCGCACGACCTGCTTGAGGCAGTCCTGGTAGGTGTGCATCTGTGTGGCCACCAGAGGGACAAGTCCTGCAGGCAGAGACTGAAGGCCATCTTCACTGCTGCCATCACTGGCATCGTTGTCATTAGTGGTACTCTGACCTGGATCACTGCTGTAGTCAGTAGGGGCTAGTCTCACCTACACACACATACACATACACACACACACACACACACACACACACAGTTTTCATTTAATACTTTGATAATAAATTATTATTTCAATGACCAGATGTTATAGTGGCATACATCCTATCTTTTATTAAAGCACTTCTCCTAGCTCCTGTATTACAATAACTAACCAATGTAAAGGTTCTACTTCCCTGTACCTTGTCCTCCAACACAAGTGAGCATGTGACAAACACTAAAGCTAGAGAGAGAGAGAGAGGATGTTTGTGAAGGTATGATGAAGATGAACACAGGGATATACTTTATTTCATGCAGTGTTAGTTGTTCCTCAGGCTGCTGTACAATCGTGCTGTTTCTAGTTCACAACTATATTCAAACATGATCATGACTTGACTGTGTACATATCAGTGGTGTAGGAAGATGTTTCGGTATAGGTGGGCTCAAACAGTATGCGTTTGTAGTTTAGGTGTTACCCCAAAAAATTATATGGGGGGGGGGGTGGGTGGGTTTCAGCCCTCGGAGCACTCCCCCCCACCCCCTTTCCTACACCACTGCATGTCACAGGGGGCAACTTGTTGACTTCACCTATGCAAGGTTATATGTCATGCTTACAATAAACAGTCTTTGAATTACTATAATTTTTGTGGTAATCTTGTCTGCAGCTTTGATCAAACATTGGGACAGGCATTCATATGGTAGGACCTCAAGAGTTGCAGAGTCTTTAAGAAAAGGGGATGTCTGTAACTCTGATTTTCCAGTATCTCTGAAGCCTCTACTTTAAATTACATTTATTAGGTACTGAACAGAGCCTGATAACTGTTGCCACATAGAAAATGCATTAAAGTAAACAGGATGTGGCTTAGGGCAATTACGTTGGGTTATTACGTCCCCCTAGGTAAATTTCTTGTTACCAAGGTATTCGCGCATGAGCAGTACCTAATAAATTTATTATCCATTGGATACCCGAGAATATCACTCGTCTGATTGGTGGTATTTACACTCGTGCCTGCGGCACTCGCGTAAATACTAAGACAACAGACTCGTGATATTCTCCTGTATCAAATGAATAATATATATATATATTACATTTACACCCTAATAATCACAGATTGTATATTTATTCTTATGTAATTGTATAAATGTGCTGGCTTGAAGTATTCAGTATCCATTTTTCAAGACTTGCCTCACTACTTTAACCATAACAGTGTGCTTCTCATGCATACTTGAAAATTGAAGAAATTGATTCATACTTTGAGCATGACAAAGCATTAACACTGCATTACCAATAACGGGCAGTGTGATTATTCATAGTGGGATATCAATAGTAAGTATAAAGGTCCCTTAGCCAGGAATGCTCAATGAGTAAATTAAGTGTCATTTTGTTTCTTGGCATCACACACATCACACACAACACACACACACACACACACACACACACACACATACAAGACCCTGTTGACACTTTACCAGCTTCCACATAAACCTGATGACACCTTACCATTTCATACATTTAGTAACAAGGCCTGCAGTTCCAAAATTTTTGCTCTTGTTTAAAGTGTTTTGATGGTGCTAAGGGGCATATAGATATAGAGGTAAAAGATCACCATTAGACAGTTTGTATGCATCTCTTCAACTGAACTGGGTGCTTATTCCAAGTGAACTGGGTGCTTATTCCAAGTGAACTGAGGTCAGTGATTTTAGTGAAGTCAATGAGGTTATTAGGGAAGATATATAATATAGAGCCAGTGCTAAAACAAGGAGAAAGTTAGAACATTATACAGGAAAGGAGTTTATAGGTCAAAGTTGTAAGCTTCCATTCCAGTAATGGCTATGTGAGAGGATACTGTACAAGTTTTGGATAAATGCAATACGATTACAAGCCAATTAATATGATGCTGAAACTGGTGTAGAAATATAATAAAAATGCTTTTCAAAATTATTGTGTGATAGATATTCAAGTATGTTAAGAAAGCTTTTTTTGCGATCCCAATGTTTGACTTTTCAGAAGTGCCTAGACATTAAATGAAAGGTTATAAATTATCAAAAAAATAAATAAAAATAATAATAATTGGCGAGCGAGCGAAGCGAGCGAGCAACTCTAAGATGTAGTCTATGAAAATCCTGAATACGTCTTTTTTGAATACGTTCATTTTTTTTTTGAATACGGTACGTCGTCGTTTAAACGCGCGCGCATTCCAGAACTTCGCTCGCTCGCCCAACCAATGCTACACGTACATTTTCTAGATGTAGTCTATGGAAATCCTGAATACGTCTTTTTTGAATACGTTCATTTTTTTTTAATACGGTACGTCGTCGTTTAAACGCGCGCGCATTCCAGAACTTCGCTCGCTCGCCCAACCAATGCTACACGAGCATTTTCTAGTATAAAAAAAATGTTTATCAAAATTTGCTCAATAAATAGTACTTATTACATGAGTCAGAGTGTGATATGGTGAAACATTTCAAGAGCAGGCTAATTTATTTTCACAGAGCCAAAGGCTAGTGAAAATAAAGCCTGAGAGTGAAATATCTAGCCATATCACTCTGAAGAGTGTAATAAGTGGTTTATTCCACACTAGATATCTTCACAGGAGTAGTTGTTGTTTTTTGTAACTCAGGTGTAAAGTTGGCGAAAACTCACTAGGGGCTCCCCACATATCCCCAGCTGATATTAATAGCAGCTGCTCTAATCTGGCTGGATAGGCTCAGAAAACTTGTAAGGTCTGGTTGCTATAACTACTGGTAATGAGCTTGCGAAGTACAGCCATGTGAGATCTCAAGGTCACACGCACCTAAAAATATCATTGTGAAGATATCTAGCGTGGAATAAATAGTACTTATTACATGAGTCAGAGTGTGATATGGTGAGAAATATTTCATGAGCAGGCTAATTTATTTTTCGGCAGAGCCAGTGAAAATAAAGCCTGAGAGTGAAATATCTTGCCATAACACACTGACAAGTGTAATAAGTGGTTTATTCCACACTAGACATCTTCACTACTGTAGTTAGTACTAGAGGAAGGGTAACTCACAGCCTAAAGTTGAAGGGGCTACCCACACACCCCAGCTGACATTTTAGCAGCTGCTCTAACCTGTTGAGCAGGATAAAGAGCAGGGTACACCAGAGGAAGGTAGCTATAAAACTGAGAAAATTGAAAAGTTTGGCCGTTGCTAAGTATAGCTACAGGGGTAATGAGCTTGTGCGATATAGAGTGAAATAACAGCGGTGAAATATCTTGAGTTATTTCACTGGGTCACTACCTAAAAATATCATTGTGAAGATATCTAGGGTGGAATAATTTGTAATATTCATAAGAGTCCGTTAAAAAAAAACTTAAACTCTTCCATTATTATGGTAATATAATGCAAAGTGGTTGTCATGTAAACAATTTCTTTTTTAATTGTATTTTGCCTTCATGTGCTTATTCCTAAAGTTTCAGTTTTTAAATAATATACTAATAATAGATTTATCATAATATAAACTAAGAATTATTGGAACTGTATACCTTGTTGGATGTACTCGATCTTACTTCTTCACTTATATTAGATATAAAATACATCTTCATTTCAACACTTCACTTCTCTGACTGCATTGTTAATGCTATTGTCTCCTCCCTCACTCACTTGTGAAAGGAGTTGGAGCGCATCCTTACAGATGTCCTTGAATGACATCATGCGCATGGCCACTCGCCCGATGGCAGAGCTGAAGTGGAGTTCTGTGATGGTCTCCACGTTCTGCTGGAAGGTGGAGAAGTCCAGGTTACTGCCCATGGAGGTGTGGCTGCTGAGGGAGTCGTAGACAGACCCACCATGCAGAACCAGGAACAGAATATCTGGGGAAGTGGGAACCGACTCTGCAGAATGAGTGTGCATGGAGAGAAGAAGAATAAAATGGAGATTATAAGAAACCTCTCCTTGTCCACCTTCTAACATGTTGCATTACAGACTTGGTGATCAGGTGAGCAATAGAACCAAGTACTATTGAGTCGTTTTGTTGTTGTTGTTTGCCATATATTTTAAGTACAGCATCGCTATATTCAGAAAAAAATGGGTGGAGCTAAGTATAGAGTAAACACAGATTTCAGAAGTAGCAATAGAATGACATCATTTTTTTAACACCGTCACATATGGTAAAGTTTTTTTGTTTTTGTTTTTTTGTGCATCAGAAAGAAAAAAAAAAAAAAACAGAAGTAAGGTAGTATTTAATGTACTTTCACACAGGCTTCCTGTAACGACTAGCCTGGGAGTGAGTGTGTCTACTGCATGCATGTACTATGTCAGTATATACACAAGTATAATATCCCCATGTATTACACGCACCTAGTGCTCTCCATTACGTTGCTCTACAACCTTAGTATACACAAACCATTATAAGCTTGCTCTAGATCATCTCCACTGATGTCCAGGGAAGTGAAGACTGAAGAACGCCACTTCTGAGAGCGGCTGTGGGCAGTCTCCGACTTGGAGCTCAAGTCAGCGTCCACCACTTCCTGGATGATGGCCGGGATTTCTGTATTGGCCTTCACACCTTCTAACAAATCTTCCTCAGTAGACTCATCATCAGAAATAATAGTATCTAAGACACACAAGTATAAGTGACTGAATGTCTTGCAGTGGTGTAGGAAGGGGGTGGGGCTCCGGAGGCTGGAGCACCCCCATTATTTTAGGGCACAATCTAATGAGAAGATTTCTCACATGAAAAACTTTTAAACATGCCCTTAAGCGCCCCCCCACCCCCCCCCCCCCCCCCCAATACTGAAACCAGAAGAAGTAAGTAGCATGTAGTGTATTACACTAACATAAACAACACTTAGTGTGGTAAGAAAAAAAATTCCAATTTTGGATAAAAAAGATTAAGTTATGGTGATCATAAGGTTTAAAAATGTTGGCAAGTCACAAACAATTAACATATTGAGGTACACATGAAAATGGATCATATATGATACACGATAATATCCTGACCCACGGTAGATTCATTTGACCTAGCCAATCACTGTTACCCACACTCACCCACCCACACACACCCACACACACACACGGTTTATGCTGGACTGTATCTAACCTTTAGCATCAAAAAATTCCAAATCAGAGTCACTGTCGGACAACTCTATTTGGTCAAACACCCATTCTGGCCTGATGATCTCGTCGTCATGGCTACCTGAAGGTGTGAACACAGAGGAGTGCCGGGAGAGAATAGACCCATGCCTGTCCTGACTTCGTCTCATGATCTGCGCAGCCTGAGAATGATCCGGAGACATTGCTTCCAAGGCCCTGATGCTCGAGGATGAGAACTTTCGAGGCAGGAGACTTCGAGCAGAGTTCTGGCGTGCTCGTTGACTGAGCCTTCTTTCTCTGGAGCTCACAGAGCTATTGGAGTCGATAGAAGGCTGTCCTTGAACACTTTGCCTTTTCAGAAGGGTGCTCACATTGGGTGCTTGAGGTGCTAATGGAGGGAGAGGATTGTCCTGAGTCACTTTATGGTCAGGAGCAGACGTCACTGTTTCTGTTTGTATTTGAGGCACTTCTGGTGCTCCATCTCCATCGTTGTCATCATCATCTTGTCTCTCTTCCTCGACTATTCCATTTTCGAATAGCGTTCTTCCCAGCTTTCTTTGTAAAATGAGCTAATGATACACAAACACAAAATATACGTCTTTTATTAATTTTATAACAACTCCATTGGCTGACAAAAACATTGAATTTCCTAGCTTCAGTAATGTATGGCATTGTAGTTCAATGGGTTAGAAGTGTTAGACAAAGGGTTTCACATTGCCATGCCATTGACTATACTGGATTCAGCCACGCCCATTACATTACTATAGGATATGCTATAGTACTTTTGGGTATCGTAGATATTAAGATCACAAAATCAATAGAACGAACTCAATGCACACACACACACACACATAATAACCTTCATGGACTATAACTTGTACCTGGGTTTCTCGCTCTAGTTTGCGTATATCATCCATGGTGAGTCCCACCCACTCATCCTGCCACGCCCATGCCTGTCTGTGAGCCCTCAACATCACTCTCCGCATGCCATAGTCATGAATGAATCGCTCCACCTTAGACTGCAGACCCCAATATCGAAACTCCACCTACAGCATTTACATAGACAGAATGATTTAATGACAGTAAAAAAAAATTATATGTATATAAATTTTAAAAAACGATTTTTGCTCACATGCTGTGGTGACTCATTTAACATCTAGTTATAGACAGCAGAAACTTGCAGAGAAATCTTTGGTCATGATAATTTATATCTAGTAAGGCTATCTATCACCTGTTAATGGATAGGTACCTGCTGTTATAGGTGGGTATGATCTACAGTGACTATTTGATAACACTTTTTTTTAATTCTGAAGACACTTTACCATGATTTTGATGACTTTACCACAAAATTAGACATTTTACCACAAAATTTGATGACTCTACCACAAAATTTGATTCTAACCAAAAACGTTGATGACACTTTACCACAAATTTTGATTCTACCCAAAAACGTTGATGACACTTTACCACAAAATTTGTGATGACAATTTTGATGACAATTTTGATAACACTTTATCACAATTACACCAAAATCTAGATATGACACAGACAAATGACAATCCCCCCATCAGATGGAGATGGCAATCCTGTCCAGGACGTCAGTGTGGATAAACAAACAACATCAGATTATCCAGTGTTTCTATCAAGTGTATATTGCTATTGTCAGTAGCCCAGTCTAGCAGAGGTTAGAATAGCTTCTTCTTTTTTACCCTTACCTAATCTAGCCAAGTGTCACCAACCTTAATGAGTTTATAGGCGCACATGATCACATTGTTTGGAGGATTCTTGATCCAGTCACTATTTAGAGGACCACGCCCATTTTTCTTGCTGCTGTAGAGTGTGGGATCTTCTTCCTTCTTGTAGTCACTTCCAGTTAGCTGGTCATTCACCATGTCTATCACATCTGTGAATATTATACACATCACTCATTATGCGTAAATCTTAAACAAAATTTAAAACCACACAAAAGTAAATTTAAATTTTATATCCCAAAATTATTTATAGTGAAAAACTTGTGCGACTGCTGAATGCGTATTTTCATTCACAATTTATTTTTGCCGTACAAACACTGAAGTCATTGTGAGATAGTTACTGAAAATAAAAACATATTCTAATATCATGGCAAGAAACTGGAAGTAATGATTATTACAATAATCATCATCACTGTTGTCATTATTTACCATTATTGCCTTTATTATTACTATTACTACTACTACTATTATTGGCGAGTGAGTGAAGCGAGCGAGACACTATCAGGGGTAACACAATTGAAAATCGGTGATATCTGTTTATGTTTGGATGTACGTATGTCATTTTTGTACTTTGACCCTGGCATTTTTGTGTTAATTCGGTGGTTGGCCCCATCCCAAACTTCACTAAACAGGATTCTCCGGTTTATCGATCATTACCAGAATCATCCTAGAAATTGAATTGTTTACCGTTTCAAATTCTTTTGAGAGTGCAGTTAGAACTCAAAAACTTACCGGAGTTCCATTTTTATTGGGTGAATGCGTTATTTGTCTTAGTTATAAGCCCTACGCAACAGTATTTACTTGAAAATTCATTGGCCGTTACACTAACCACGAAAGTCAGTCTTATGTAGGTATCAGTTGTGTGAAAGTGTTGTGTATTACAGCTACTACTTAGAATAACACAAAGAAAACATTTAAATAACGTGAGTGACTTGTTTTGTTCTTATTTTTCAATTCAAACAGTTGCGGCGGGCGAGTGGTTACTATGGCATTGAAACCCCCTTTACCATATACACATAATTCAAAAACTCGACCTCTTTTTTTTTAGTAGCTTGAGCGTTAGAAGATAGTGTAGTTTTAGACTCGCTCGCCATTTGTGCTCAAGAACATCACTAGGTATTATTATTAGTGTCATCATCATCATCATCATCATCATCATCATTACTACTACTACTACTACTATGGAATAGCTTGTGCATTTATAGCGCTTGAACATACTATATCCTTGAATGCACCCATAAAATCCCCCATCCTTCCTCCCACTCAGCCACACACACACTTTAGAATATGATATCCCATTAGAAGGCATGCTGCTGCAAGTGAAACATTATATACAAGTTACTCCACAGAGAATGAGAGAGCTTTAAGGAGGGGAGTAGAAATGAAATTAATTCAATTAAAAGCCCTATTGAAAAATACATTGAATGCTAGGTATGGAAACTAATGCTAGATGGAAATATACCTGGAAGCCATTCTTGAACCAGTTACGTGGAATAGGGGAATACACCATTCTGGGAACTATTGAAACTCAATCAGTACAAACATGCACACACACACGCATATACTCACAGATATACACGCACACACACATACACTCACAGATATACATGCACACACACACACACACGTACACTCACAGATATACATGCACACACACACACACATACACTCACAGATATACATGCACACACACACACATACACTCACAGATATACACGCATGCACACAAACACTCACAGATATATATATATATATATACAGACACACATACACCCACAGATATACATGCACACACACATATACACTCATAGATATATATATGTGACCATCTATGGGAAAATCGGGCACAACGCGGCATGCGTAGACGTCGCAAAAAGATCGATTTAGTTCTTAAAATTGTATTAAATAAGCCTAACGAACGGAACGGTTAGGTGATATATAGCGGGAATGGCTAAGCTACGACGATAAATCTTGGAGAGCTTAATATCTGCTTGCCGAGGAGTGTGTAAGTGCAAAAAAAAATTTTTTCGTCTGGGCCGCGTTGTGCCCGATTTTCCTGTAGACGGTCACATATACACACACATACACCCACATATATACATGCACACACACACACACACACATACACCCGCAGATATACATGCACACACACATATACACCCACAGATATACATGCACACACACACATACACTCACAGATATACACGCACACACACACACACACATACACCCACAGATATACATGCACACACACACATACACTCACAGATATACACGCACACACACACACACACACATACACTCACAGATATACACGCATGCACACATACACACAGATATACATGCACACATACACACACATACACTCACAGATATACATGCACACACACACGCATACACTTACAGATATGCACACACACACACGCACATACACTCACAGATATGCACACACACACACACACACACATACACCCACAGATATACATGCACACACACACATACACTCACAGATATACACGCACACACACACACACATACACCCACAGATATACATGCACACACACATACACTCACAGATATACACGCACACACACACCAACTTATAGTGAGACTTGTCTGGTCCCTTTGAAACTATTCAGAACACGGATGGACCAAAGGTATGGAGAAAATATTCACGAGTTTCAGATGTAACAAGAAACAATGACAACAGTAATTTAAGAGTGGTAGATGCAGTAATTTCAGAATTTTTTTTATGAGATGTGGCTGAAAATGTCTACTGCTACAATCAATGCTTACCAACTTCTCTCTGCCTGAGCTCAGAGCGATTCAGCTTGAATTTGTTCTCCTAAAAGTTACACAATAAACACAAAAAGCCATTACGCTGCAAAGTACATTCTTCTTCTTCAACACTAGTAAGTGTGAGTATTATTCTGCACATTGTACACACTTGCCCACTCACCTGACAGCCATTGTCTGGCTCATAATAAGTCTCCACTTCAATAGAGAACTTGTCTACAAAGGGAACGCCAAACTTGGTCTTAGTGTACGGATAAGCATTCCAGGACTCCTCGTGGACTTCAAGTGCAGTCTTGGGAGCAATGTTCCTGAACCAGCCTGGCAAATGCCGCCCAATGTGGTACACCTGTAGAGATACATGTGTTGCCATATAAACAGGAAATGCTAACTCCAAGAGATGTTGAACCTTCGGGCCTTGAACTTCACCTCACATACAGACATAAGTTATTATCAAACATTTCCGCCTTTAGGGTTATCACGACACAGTCATCCAATTTTCAAACTACAAAGAGGAGAGGGGAGGGGTTTACTTGAACTTTCCTACCAGCTCTCCAACCTGACTGTTCACTGAAGCTTGGTTCCCCATGGTTGCCCTAACCCCCCACAATACAACCTCTACATGCACTAGACCATAATCTTACCTTATAAGTATATTGACCAGAGCCATGAGGGCCATCTGTGTAAGGTCTGTTCTCCAGAATCTCCACAGCACTGCCCTCACCCTCACTTTCCTCCCGACTCTTCTTCTACAGTAGTTCAACAAGGAGACATATGCAGAAGAAAAAAAAACACATACAGCACTGGTTAAAAAAATAAAATAAAATTTAGGATTCTTAAACTTTAGTTCTGCCAACATTTTTATGGTGCACATATAATATAAATATGACAAAGAATCATCTCACTCTGTTGTGCATGTGTATATGAGTGAGAATTTGTGACCAACTAATAAGAAGTTCACTGTACAAGTTTGCACAAGATAGAGTCGACCAAACTGTTATATCTGTCAATTACACCATTTTCATAACTAGACTTGATGAAAAGGTTTAATGTAAGAAGTTATTGTTGCCTGAAACAATTCTTAATCCTTTCACTGCTGAATTGTCAGGGTAAAAAAAATTTTTTTTTTAACTTTGTCTTAAAAATGTCTATAAAAGAAAAAAAGAACTACAAATAGATAAATATTTTTCCATATCTGATACTAGACTGCCTGAAACTAATTCTGAGTCCAGTATAACTACTTCATCCTCATGCAAATCCTTCACAACTGCTTTGTCTTCAAAAGCTGTAGTCAGACACCTGGATTGCTTCACAGAGCAACTCTCTTGTTGTTGAATGGCTTCTGTAGACATAAATACCTTCTGCATTTTATAGTTAGCTAGATCCACAATAAAAAATGCCGAGGTTTCTGTTAATCAAGGTCTTCTGCTTCAACAATTGACCGCCCGGTTGCCATTTTGAAGTAAGCCAAAACTCGTACTACTTCGAAAGCTACCTCAATGTTTGTGCTGTAACCTTAGGGATACCACCACAAGGAGTTAGAACATCACATACTAACTTGAGCTAACTTCTTGAGGTTATAGCATTTGAGTGGGGCATTGCAGACAAGAATAAACAATTGATTTCCCCAAGGAGTTTTGTTACAGCAGTAAAAGGGTTAAATCCCCCCCACCCCCGGTAAATATTGCATACTAGTGATGTGCTTCAGCACAAATGGCGAGCAAGCCGGTCTTGATTGAAATTCAAGCTAGCCGCTTATATTATGGACTTTCAAGTAAGAACAAGTATGTTACACAAGGCACATTGTTACACATGACAAACGGCGCATTAACCAAGGTAACTTACCACCGCCACTTATGTATAGAATAGAAAAAGAACTCGGCTAAATTTGTAAGACCTCACTGAGAAAGTCTCTTCTATTCTGTCTCCACAGCTCTTTGCCTTTAGTTTTCTGGCAATCTTTTCTTTTAAATGTCTTGCACTTGTGCTATTAATGTTAACAATTTAAAGTAGCCTCCGGGGGTGGACACACGTTGACCTCTTTGAACTTTGCCATATATATAATACATTGGTGTGCTTCAGCACAGATGGAGAGCGAGCTAGCCTAGCTTTAAGGGGAGAGATAACTATGAGCTACAGCCCTTGGCTTAATTTCAATAGTTGTTGAATTGAAATGTGCTAACTTGACTTACACATTTAAGACGAAGAAGATAGTGCTGTTGGGTCTGTTATGTTTTTATAAATAAAACAAAAAGTTCAGGCGTTTAGGTCTGCTCCAATAATAGCTTGGACCCGCAACTCGCTGCTATGTTCGGCAGATCCATTTCTTTACTTTATCAAGATGCTTTACCAACTTACTTAATTAGCGGTGTGCTTGAGCACAAATGGCGAGCGAGCCTTAAACTATACTATTGTTAAACGATTGATTTTAACAACTAACACTCAAGCTACTAAAATAAAGTCGAGTTTTTAAATTAAGTATATGCAGTAAAGGGTTCAATGCCATAGTAACCGCTCCCTGCAACTGTTTGAATCGAAAAAGAAGCAACAAAATCAAGTCACGTTATTTAAAAATTTCTTTGTGATTTTCTAGTAGTTGTAACGCACAATACTTTCACACAACTGAACATACCTAGCAAGACTTACCTTCGTGGTTCGTCTAGTGGACAATGAATTTTCAAGTAAGTACTGCTGCGTAGGGCTTATAACTGTGACAAATAGCGTAATAACTTACCACCGCCACTAATTCGAATAGAAATGGAGCTCCCATAAGTTTTTGAGTTTTAATTGCACCCTCAAAACAATTCAAAGCGGTAAACAATTCAATTTCTAAGGTGATACAGGTAATGATCGCTACACCGGGGGATTCTGTTTAATGAAGTTTGGGATGGGGTCGAACACAGAGCGAACACAAAAATACGCGAGGGTCAAAGTACAAAATGACATACGTACGTCCACACACATATATAAACAAACTCATATCCCCGATTTTCAATTGTGTTACCCCTGTAAGTGTCTTGCTTGCTATGCTCGCTCGCCAATTAGTGGCACGGGCAAAAATAAGGGCGCACATACCATATAAATAAGCAAAAAAATTAATAAATAAACACCACGGAATCTCAATTGTGTAACCCCTATAAGTGTCTCGCTCACTTTGCTCGCCCACCAATAAATCTCAATTGAGACTCGTTAGAGGGCCTCACTTTGCTTGTCCAATTAGACTGCCATTTCGCCCCCTTTCTGATTACCAAACTTCATTAAAATTAGACAACACATTTATTAGAATTTTTGCTACTCCACTGTTTCAGTCATAATGATGGTGTGACACACACATACATACACAATAATAATAATAATAATAATAATAATATAATAATAATAATAATAAAAATAATAATAATAATAACCACATATCTATCCTGTCCTTACAGCTACAACTAAGGCACTGAATTTCCAGGCCACCAATAATTTCCAAGTCCTGCCCCATACTGGAGACCAATACAGTTATGTATGTAGAGGAAGAACTGAAATTACTAAATGAAATGTATCAAGAGGTAATGTTGACTGGTGAGCCCATGAGAGCCAGCCTGCCCTTTCAGTAACAAACAGGTCATGTGACAGGATATTAGGGGAAGTTTGAAATAACAAATGGGAGTTCGTGTTAAAATTAATTGAATTTGATATTAGGAAAAGATTTATATTAGCCAAAACATCACCTTCCCCCATCCTCTCCACCTCAAATTGAAGCACTATACTAAATACCTTAATCAAAACCCTCATCCTCTGAAATCCATAAAAATTATATTTTCAAATGTGGAACGGAAGAAAAAAAGGAAACTTTATTTCCTGTGTCCAATTTTCTGGTTGTGATAAACCCACTTATCACCAGATGTCACACACACATGTACATACACATGTGACTGACATCACTCACAGGATGTTGTATTCGGGAAGGAATATAATTATCAGCCATACTGCCAGGTTGTTGGTTAAATACTACTCACTGTTCGTATTGTTTCAATATCCTCCAATTTATGTCAATACAACTAAACAAATCCCACAAATTGTGCACTAACTGGCTGAAAACTTTGCTGCACACATGCATGTGTGTATGTGTCTATGTGTGCGTGCATGTGTGTGGAGTATTTTTGTCACGAGTGAATTAACTGTTGATACAGAATTCAGTGAAGAAGGAGAGAGAGAGAGAGAAGCTGACTGTCCAAGCTGATGTTGATACAGTAGACCCTCGCATTACATCTGATCTATGGTTACAATTGTCTGAGCTTAGCTCCAGTCCAGACCAGAGCAGCAACTTTAACTGAATTATAGGCTATTAATTAAAGCCTATGGTAATCTGTCTGTGTGTATGTGTTAAACTCATTTTATGAAGTGGCTTCACATATACGGAAATTTCACGTATCCGAACCAGTGTCGGTCCCATATAGGTTCGGGTATGAGAGGGTCTACTGTAATACATCCTCTTCTGCTGACAGTTTGACTGTTCCTAATAACTCAAGAATTGAAAAGCGTATGATTGCACAAAGTCACTAAGGAAGGGTAGTGGCAGCAGGAAGTGGTCTTGGTGCATTGCCTTTTGAGCAACTCAGTCAATCTATTACAATAAAGTTATTTAACTAGGTACTCACTTAAATGTTTCTAACTATTGGCCGTCTGGACAAAAATGTTGATTACAAATACACGCACGTGTGTTCACGCAGGTCTTCCTCAGTTGTTCCAAAACACAAGAAGAAATAGTGGTAGTAAGTAAAACTAGCACATAATATGGCTTCTCCCATAAGGACTTCTTCCCCATAAGGAATGGTTCAATTAGACAGGTTAGCAGAATTAAAAATAAATAAATAAATAAAAAAACCCAGAAATTTGTAACTTGTTTAAAATTGTTTCTCTTCCCCCCAGCTTCACTCTATAATGTGTTAGTCCCCAAAAATGTTAAGATGTGGCTTTCTTGAATACAGAGAAGCACTCAAAAAGCCACTTGTTGGTGTAGTCTTCACAGTTGTAATGGTAATCCAAATGGTGTATTTCAGAAGTTGGTATCTTACTCCAGTGCATGTGTGAAGTGAATTTGCTCAGAAAATTAACCTTTTTTGGACTAATATCAGCCTTAAAAAGAAATTACACCACTAGGTGGCGCATTAAACAAGAGAAAATTTTCAGATATAAAATACGAGGATCACTCTCAAGTAACGAAATATGACATAATGCAGTGTCCCAAAAACACATCCAATGTATGGAGAGCAAAGGAATCACTTTAGAGTATATTACTTCACTACGAGTGCATGTGTAACAGCTACATCTCAGATGAGAGAGAAATATGAACTAATAATTAAACTTGGCAAAAGTTTGATGTTAAGTAGACATGGGGGGAAGAAGTCGACTCACCATTGTCACTATAACAAATTCCGACTGTCACACTATCATGCCGGGAGTGCACGTGTGAGTATTTTGTGAAAAGAATAATAACTTGCAGCCTTACTTGTATTGTACCCCGTACACAAAATACAATATATACATAAGCTATCAGTTATTGATAACAAAAATAGTGTGTGTGTGTGTGTGTGTGAGAGAGAGAGAGAGAGAATCAACAACATATGTGACCGTCTACAGGAAAACCGGGCACAACATGTCACCCTTCGAAAAAAATTTCTTTGCACTTACAGAGTTGTCGGCGTCCAGATATTGAGCTCTCCAAGTTTTATCGTCGTAGCTTAAGTCGTTCCCACTATAATAGACCTAACCGTTCCCTTCCGTCGGCTTGAAACAATACATTTTTAAGAAATCGATCGATCTTTTCTCGATATTTACGCACGCCGCGTTGTTCCCGGTTTTCCTGTAGACGGTCACATATGCTAACCACTTGATGTCACTCTGAGAATTGACAAATCCTGAACAAGTTGTAAGGAGAATTCCAACATGCATTGCTACTACAGTGTAAGTATTGTGCCAGTTTGGCTTCTTAATGTGCCAATACAACAAAATACGAGACTCTAGTCTCAAATATTGGCAAGTGTTAGATAAATTAATATCATTAACATGTCATCTGACATAATATTTGTCTCTTCCAACTTCATTCTACACACAGACTGACCTGGATCATATAGAGCTGTGCAATCTGGTACTCCTCCAGAGTCAGGGGCACTGGGATGCGGTATTCCTTGATCAACATTATCCACTGCTTACCTTACCACCTGTGCACAACATAAACACAAAAACAGAACAATAAGCGCATAATTAAGAGCAGCTGTGCATATCACACCCACGCCCTCACACTTGTGGAAAAGTTGTGGGTTTTAATGGAGGCAAAAACATTTTGTCGTAGAGAACTATACAGGTAAGATTCTGTGTAGGCACACCTCTAAATAATTCAACATAGTTCTGATAAGTACAACATGCTTTTAAATATGTTTACAGTGGAACATTGTTAATCTGAACCTTGACAATATCCTACTTCTTAACACCACATACTAATGACATTCAACACAGATATATACAAATGTTGTGGGTGGGGTTTAACAAATATACATGCATATATACTATTGTTGAACCTCACACCCTTCCTTTAGCAATCTACAGCAAATCCTTCTCATGGTGCTGATTCAAGGTGGCAAGTGTTAAAATTAACATTTTGTCGCCATAAATAATAAGAGTCCTCAAGAGCAAGGTAAACAGTGCAGATATTCTGGACAGTGGGTGTCTCGGAAAGCACCTTGCATAAAAAGCATAGAGAAACGATGCTAAATCAATGTGGCTTTTAAACTCATATACCAAAGATTTCTCGACTTCAAAAGGACATTTACAAATACAGTAGTAGTGACTTATAATAGCGAACTTATTGTTAAACAAATATGCCACAAACTAAAAAGTGTCAGTTGTAACTGTTGTTACATCCTGCCTGTATCTGTCATTATGTCTTTAAGTTAGAGTAAGTTAGTGTGTGTGTGCATGAACGTATTAATTGTGTATTAACAAACTACATTCCATAATACAAACTTACACATACACACACATGCAACACTACATCCCCCACCCCACCCCATCCCATCCCACCCCACCCCATCCCATCCCACCCCACCCCATCCCATCCCACCCCATACACACATCTATATAATAGTACGCTTGTGTGTCAGTAATGACGACAGTATGTGTGCTCATGAATCAATTCGTGAAATGAACAGAGTTGGTAAAGCATTGTTAATCGACCCACTCTATACACTCTGTAGTTGACAAGGAAAGAAAAAAAAAAGGCAGAGAAAAAAAAAAGCTCCCAGCTCAGGATAGAACCTGCGACCATCAACCTTGGAGTCATGCACACTTACCATTAAACTGCTGGGATCTAATAATCACTAGAGGAAGTTTGAAGTGCCTTACTAGTCTATTGTATCATCTTTTTTTTTCTTTTCTTTTTTTCCCTCTAGGTCTTGCCCTGTCCATCCCTCGCTTTATAAAAACTGAACACTGGGTTGCTGAACTGAGTTGAGAAAGAGTGTTCACCTACAGTAGCCAACTGTAATCCACCACAACTCATGGGTATAAGAAAGGCAGAGAAGCAGGAGAAAGCAAGGGTCAAGAAAAATAGAAGCAGGTGAGAAAAAACTGACTGGTGTAACTACTTCAATGAAGAAGTGAGAGGAAATACACAGAAAGGACAGAGGTACTGAGGAGCAGGAGAGAAAGACAAAGGAGGGAGTTCAAAATAGGAATAAGAAAAGCTGGGAAGGCTCAGGAAGAAAGAGAGTGGGAGAAGGAAACCAATGGATAAAAATACCTTATGCTACTGCACTCCTAATTTGCACGAGTTAGTATATCAGGCACCACCAGTGTGGCGTGGTACTTACTAGTGTAAATACAGGGACAATTTAACACAAGCAAAAGTCACTGTGACAAAAGTTTGGCTGAGAATATCACTATGGTCTCATCTGAGCTCACACAGTGAAACTAAGGTTTCCCTAAATCCCTCTTTGCGTGTGATGAGCTACGCATTTACATAACACAAGCACGGAAAACAATAATAACAACAGCAACGAAAAAGTGAGACTTAGATTTAGTAGTAGTAGTAGTAAGGGGGCATTTAAGTTCACTAAACTGGATGACTGAACAGTGTAGTCAGATACTGATTTGTGACCTTTGTCCCTTCTGCCCATTGTACCCCTAATACTTGTACATAAAACACAAATGGTACAGGTCATCAACACATGCACATTTAATAGTAATAATAATAATACAATAATATATATAAGTATATATATAAATTCAGTACCACACATTCAAAGAAAGTTTAGCAGCACAGTTCAGTAAATGCTTGTAAGACTAATACACATACTTCCTTTTAACATTATAACATTCTATACTTCACCACACGTGTTTCCATTGCAAACATCAGAACGTGCTAGATGGTGGGTGGGGTTTGTGTACTCCTCAAGTTGATCCCAAGAGTGTTCCATGCACTATCCATGTTTATTTACCAACAATCTCATGTATTTAACACCATCCCTATACTGCTTATTCACGACCATTAATGAATAACACAAATCTGCCATATGAATCCTTCAAATAGTACCATCCTCCACTGAAAGCTCACAGGAGATGAAATACTGGAATTATTTACCTCAAAACTTAATACTAAACTACTGATTCACAGTCACGAACTAGCTTATTGGGTTTAATTATTGTTCCGTACCACATGCATGATTTTTTTGCTTCCTTTTTTCACATGGAGTCAGTTATGACTATCAGGTAATGCCAGCATATGGATCTAAAAAATCCCAATTGATAATTCCAGAAATATAGTGTTGCTATTTGTAGTGCAACTACATATTTTGTATATATTCTGCACACTTTCCACTGGTAAATTCAAACTAAAGGGTTGTTATACATATTTTTAAGAGCAAGCTACTGAAAATTAATTATTCGTATGGGTGTTGTTGCATTATTATTTTCGCTGCTGGTCATGACCTATGGCGCCACAAATTCCAGCTGCATACCAAAAATACCCACAAGACGTCATTAAACATATTAAGTGTAAATTAGTGCTTACTCTCTGCAATCTACAACTATCACCATATGGCTGCGTACCTGGCTAGCTAGTCCAGACACAGAATGTCAACGAAAGCAGTCCAAATACACTCTAGGCTAGCAAATACACGACTTCCTTCAATATAGACGAATTGTACAATTATTTACTAAGAACTGGACTAGTTTCCACGCCTGTATGTCCAAAGAGCCCAAGCACACAGACCGAGTGGAGTTGTGAACCTACGCGCGGATATGCCAGTGCTGGCCGGTCCCGGATTTATTTAGCAAGCATCAGCGGAAACTAGCGATAACACCACGCCCATTTGTAATTGCCAATTACAGCATATTTCTTGTAACACACAATTCATCATTTATATCAATAACACGAGAATACATGTACAGTGAGGTTGGATGACGGTGGACACTAATGCTACTATGAATTATAAAGATGATTGAGGGGAGTAGAAGATTCTTCAGTGTTTGTGTTGACAGGGCTATCAAAGGAGCCAGGAGAGGCAGAGCAGTGAGCCAGGGGGCTGGGAGTGGCTGCTGGAGATCGGATGCTCTTGAACTTATCCACTAGCTTATTGTTGAAGTAGCCCACGTTAGAGTCACGTCTAGCCTTAGGCCAGCCTGAAACCGGCGTGCCTCCAGGAGATCTGAATGGATGCACATCACCAAACACACACACACACACAAAAACAAAACAACAAAAAAACAACAAAAAAATAACAACAAAAAACAAAAAAAAAAAAAAACAAAAAAAAAAAAAACTGCAGTACTGTGATACAAGGTTGCTAAATAATATTTAGGTGCTGCTTCAGAGGGAACTACCGTTTTTAGGGTCCTGAATGCCATAGGCTATAGTGTCCTGAGCGCAGCAAGAGTGATACTTGGGGCCTGAGGGACCCTAAAAACAGTAGTTCACAACGGCTGTGCTAGCGCCTGATTTAGAACTTAGCAACAGCTCCTAACAATGCAATCGTCGGAGGGACACTAAGTGCAATTGGAGGGACACTAAGTGCAATTGGAGGGACAGTAAGTGTCCCTGCCCTCAAGGCGGGGGCACTAAATAATAGTTAGGCGCTGCTTCAGAGGGAATTACTGTATTTAGGGTCCCTGAAGGCCCTTGATTGTAGCGTCTCGAGCGCAGCAAGGGCGCTACACTTAGGGCCTGAGGGACCCTAAAAACAGTAGTTAACGACTGTTGCACAGCGCCTAACTAATTTAGAACCTAGCAACAGTTCCTAACAACACAATTGGAGGGACTCTACATATAGAAGCCCTGCCCTGAAGGCGGGGGCACTACATATAGAATCCCTCCCTGAAGCACCTAAGAGATTTAAAGTCCCTCTGTCACACAATACAAAAGCTTCTCATGGTATTATTTCTGTAAACAAGCATGCATGTACAACCCACTGATACAAAAACTAACCTCCCCCACCAGCTTCTGAGGGTATTATTTTCATAAGAAAATGTGCATTTACAACCCACCGATACAAAAACCAAAATCTTACTGCCCCTGCAACCTTACGAGAACAATCATGAACACAAACACGCATGCAAGTCAACACTATGGCACACACTGGTTTCAAAATAAACACAAGTGTATATTTCTATCATACCTCTCCACAGTGGTGCGCAAGTTCACTTTTCCAGGACATTTCAGCTCCTGCATGACATCTTGCAGTGAATAACGAGAAGGTTGAGTCGACCGATGCCTGGAAATGTACAATATTGGAGTACACTTTGGACGTATTGATCATCTCCACAATACCCAATGTTAGTGGTCTCAGGGGCAATGACAAACAATTGCTTAAAATTCTCTAAACCACTGCCTTTTCTATGCCATAATGTAAGTACAAAATGAGCGATTTGATTGCATTCAATTACTTTCTCTCTCTTCCCCCCCCCCTCCCCCCCAATATTTATTTATTGCATGGTACACACTCACATCTATTCTCATGTCATTTAATACAACAATTTATGCATCATGAACTTTTTTTTTTATTTACTTAAAATAAGTAATTCAATGAGAGGATATGGATGAATTAAATTCACAGCCTAGGTATGTATGTATATACTACACTCAAAATACCTTTGAACCTTAATTTCTGGATGCCTCATGCTTCGTGTAGAAAGTGGTCGTCTCTGTAACAAAAGGAATTATACTTAATATTACTACACACATTCAAGCTAACAAATCCACAATATAGAGCAGCACAAAATTTAAATAGAAAAGCTAAGTCGATGCTTGCATTTAGTCAGAAAACAAGTCCAAGGAAAAACAAAACAAAAAAAACTACGTATTGTATTAACTTCAATGTATTAACTTCAAGTCTATCGATATGCTCAGTATTGTTTTAAAGGAAACTCCACTGCTCAAAATTTATTGTTCAATCCTTGTATGTTGAGCTACCTCAGTCGTCCTTCACTTACAGTGGATGAATCCTGAGCTATGTACATTATAGTGACAATCACTATAATTATTAAAAATTTCTAACAATTGAATTAAAATAAATACCTAATGATGTATAACCACCAGCTGTCAATTAAAATACATAGGAAACCAATAATAATCCCAGTTTTCCTGTCTGCCAGTATTCAATACATAAGGGGGAGGGGGGTGCGCGCTAGGACCAATTAAAGATAATGTTTCCCCTCTTCAAATACAGTTTCCTTAAATACACACACACACACACACACATATATAAAATCCCTTGTTCATAAAATCTCAAAGTACATGTATATGGCATCACTCTCTGCATAAATGCCTCCCTCCCCTCCCCGAGCCAAACATCCCGGTTCCAATTAAACTCTCATAAATTAATAAAATAATAATAATAATAATAAAACATACCTCCAGCAATTTACTGGTTACTGGAGTGCCACTCGAACATCCAGTAAGACCAAGCGGAGGGGGAGGAGGAGGGGGTGGGGGTGGTGGGAGCATAGACACGTGCGAAGGACCAAGGAATGTAGGAGAGGAAACTTCACTGGTCAGGTTATCATTTGATAGTTCTTTTTTCCGTCGCTCAGCCAGGCGAGCGGAATAACGCCTCCCTCTTGTTTCTGAAAGAAAAATAGTTATCCAATTTTTAATCCTTAATGTTTACAGCATAGTTAAAGTTTCTCTCCTGCTAATGACCAATTAAGGATTGTACGAAGATTGTTGAACCAGGGAGTCATACAGGATTATTCGTTGGGTGTGGGCAACACTGCTGTATTTGGATACACAGCCATTTGTTAAACCTACACTACTGATGCACATGGCTATGTGAAAGTGCACATACGTCACACTGATCAGTGTTTGGTCACATGCACGATATTATACTTTAGCTATTGTACTACCAAAACTTCTGGTAGGGAGAAATTCCAGGTATGAAATTCTAAGATACCAAATCGAAATATTTTTGAACTATAAAAATGTAATCATTTACACGACTTTAGAATCATTCACAAGCTTTAGCACCATACCAACTGGATAAGTGGAATACTCCCAGTATTGTACCTTGTGAATAGTGAAATGCTTTCATCATGTCATGTTTTATCTTGGCCAATTCCTTGCTACACTCCTCCTCAGATAAATCTTGATCTTCAAAAAACAAAGAAGTTAGACGAATCTGCAGTATATAATTGTAATAATATGCTTCAGTCATATACAAACATTAGCATGCAAGGTGATTTGATAAGTCAAGATTCCTACTTTCAAATAAGATAAAAGCCCCGAGTTTTCCTCTGTCTCTTTCTTTCTTTTCCGTAAAACTCTTTTATATGACTCTGGCTTCGACTCCAAATGCTGCATAAGATTTAACAAGGCTTCCTCAGTGCATTTAGAAGCTTGGTTCTCGTACTCCTCGTTGTTCAATCTCGCGCAGTAAGTTTTCCGGAGCGGAGTAGGTGGGTCATACTCGTCCATTATGCCAGCCATAGCTTTTCAAAGGCATACAAGCACCTCCTTGTTAACATTAAAGGTTCACGTGTCGAAGAATGTATCTTTTAGGCGGCAAAAATGTTGAAAGTTGAAGACTGAGAAGAGAAGACCTCTCTCCCGGTTGGACGGTAGGAAAAGAGCGCCAAGAAATTTCAAATACCGCAATGCCGACCAATGGAATTCGTTGATGAAGCACGTGCAATGGGCGTCAAATGTCCGTTTAGTTGTCGACCTCGTCAATCCCGAGGTAAACAAGTGGAGTTGGTTCTGAGTTGGTTCTGAGTTGAGCCGTCTTTGTTAGTCTGGTGGCTCATCTAAGCCGCCGGAGGGTTCGTCTGCGAGGTTGCCTGTCGTTAAGGGAATAAAACTTCCTTTTCCTCTGGAACTGAACTTATTCCTATCGGCGAAGCTAATCGGTTGGTATAAATTTTGAGTACGTATTGCTGTTTTGATAGTGACGTTGTGTTTCACTAGGTTCATTTGTTACTCAAGAAAAGAAGAATAAGTAGACCCACACGGTTTATAATTACTCATCTTGAGCAAGCAATCCTTATTGTTGCCCACTTCATACTCCTCCTTTGAACCAAATCAAACATAAAGAAATATCCTCTTTATTTAAATCATTTAGTGCAAGTATGGCATCTTTCTAAAATCAATGGATCGCTTCAGACTAGGAGAAAGCATTGCATCCAAAGGCAGTGCCCTTTCTCACAGCCCATACAGAAAGTTGAGCTCATCAACTACCGATAGACTACGAAACACACGTGAATCTTCCAGGACAATCCTCAGACTTTCTTCTAACCTAAAACTCAATCATGTGCGACAAACTTCAAAGTTCCAAAGATGGCAATATCGATCTTTGCCACAGTCGTTTAGCTGAGTGCAGCTCTCATGGATCGCAGCATTACAGTAGTAGTAATAGTAAAGTTATTAGCAACAGAAAGCAGAGACATTATAAAGGTAAACAAATTGAGCTACAAAAAAAAAGCTGAAATTTGACACTAGTTTGCTTTACTAGGTGACTATCCATCCAGTCACAATCAGGACTATGACTCCAGTCCTTTGGACAAGAGACGTAGACATGCAACCGGCAGTAATGGCCGTCGTTGGAACAGGCCTGAAAAGGAGAAGCGTGGAGGAGGAAGCCGACAGGAAAGTGGGGTAAATGAGGTAGGTAACCATGTGTATGGACTTTTGGGGAGGGATTAAAGCAAAAATGGGAATGTTGAAATCATTATGCCCCATATAATTTCAACAGATACCATGATTTTATGGAGCCTTAGAGAAATAGTTAGATAATTGCTATGGCTACCTATGGCCAAGCAGACAGGAGTTGGTGCATTTTGTCTGTGCATACTTGCGTGTAGTTACCTAATACACTACCGGAATGTAAGCATTAGACGTGTGTACTAATTAGGCTTCTCCTGGTCAATTGTCTCCTCATGTAAGCGGCAAGAAGGAAAATGCCAAGAAGAAAGTCCCAACTACTTCGTTGAACCACTTACTTAACTTCACTGTCACCTCGAGTTCACGGTATGATTCCAGTAGTATGGGGAATCGTCCTATAACTCGACATCGACGAAGGAACACGAATCACACCTTCAACAAGGAAGAGTTCCTGCAGGCCAAGTGAGTAGATGCAGTTCTTAGTTACTTTAGATGTGTTCTTTTATTGGCTGTCACAACATGATCTTGCTTGCCTACTTTCCCTTCTTCTTTTTTTCTTTTCTTTTTTTAAATTAATTAATTTTTTTTTATTTATTTTTTTTTATTATTATTATTAGTTTGTTGAATGTGTTAATTGTTTTTTTGTGTGTGTGGTGTAGCTGCCAGTTTGTTGTCTCTTCCTCTGGAGATTACACTGTCCATGCGAAAGACCCAGACAAGTTAGTGGAGTGGCAGCAGATAGAGCAAGTGGTATGTCAATGATGATATGATACAGTACTAAGGGGCACCCATCATATAAATATATTATTGTATGCTTAGAGACTTTTTTGCCATGAAATTCCTTCATGCCCCATTTGTTTGTACCCACCAAAGGCTGGTAAGTTTGGTATGTGTCACAGTGGTATGTTATCATGGTCAATATTTTACCTTCTTTTTAGCCAAAATCACACGCTGTGGACATGTGTTCTGCTGGGCGTGCCTGCTTCATTACCTTTGCTTGGTGAGTTTAGTTGACTATAAAAAACAACAACTAAAGTTTAGGTATTTATATATTTATAGAGTGACCGAAAGTGGAGCAAATGTCCTATCTGTAATGAGTCAATTTATCGGCAAGATATCAAAAGGTATTAATATCTTTTTTACTGAAATATACACTGCTTCAATTTGTTGTTTCGTGCAGTGTTGTTGCTCTGTCCAGTCCTCGGTACAAAGTTGGTGACACAATAACCATGAAGCTGATGGTGAGAGAAAAGGCAAGTTTGGGAACTATTTAAATATGTAGTTGGGACATTACAAAGAGTTTTATAGCACTATCCATTACCATTAGCACTCATTTTTGTCAAGAGCTTATGGTTAGTTTATAGTGCAACATCATTATCTTCTTTTCTATGAACTTCCTCTGCCTCAAGTTGTATTCTTGGTGGTGGGTGTAGGAAAGAAGCGTACATAAATTATATTATTATCTGTAACTACTACTATTATTATTTTGGTATTGTTCTTGCTGTTTTTAGGGAGCTACTCAAGTGTTAGCAAGAGCTGAATGGACTGACAAGAAAGACAGAACTCTCAACATAGAAGGTTTGTTTGTGGTTTTCTAATTGAGCTTGAGTTATATGCTTGACTTTTAGGTTCAGGTGTGACTCAATTCGTGAAGCTTTTGACGGCAACTCCAACTCAAGTACTGTCTCTTATTATTGAGTCAGAAAGGAGTGTTCTGCAAGCTCAACTGGCTGGCCTTGGCAAAGAGGACGACTCAGAGGCGTGCTTTATTCAGGGAGCACTTGATGACTTAAAGGTAATGGTTCTGTCCAGGGATTCATACAAGGTTTTTCGCTTGGGGGGGGGGGGGGATTTTGTAGAGTCACAAAAATATTTTAGTACATGAAAATGGTGACGTCACGACTATGAAACAGATTATTAGATGAAACTTAGGCAATTTATTACAAATTGCTACTGATGTACCAGAACTAGAAAGTCATGATTTTGAAAAATTGTTTGCCATTTTAAAAGAAACTAGCAGTAGAGTAATTAAGCCATGGTTTTTCATACTTGTACTGATCTTCTTCTTTTTTTATAAAAAAATTCAGTCAGGGTAAAAAAATTAGGGGGGGGGGGGGGGGGGAGGGAGGGATCCCAGGGGTCCCATAGTCTGAAATGAAACCCTGCTGTCTATTGTAGTTAATCTAGACGTAAGTCTATGTTGTTTATGTGATTAGGTTCGAGAAGATTTGTTAACTCAAAGTAAGACTGTATCAGAAGAAGTGGATCATTTAGTATCAGGTGAAGTCAATTTTTGGCCTGATATTCAGACTGCAAGCCTGACCACTGTGTTCATTATGTGTGTTTCAGAGGCTCAGGCAGTCTCAACTCAACCTTTCCTGGCTCAGCGCTCGCTCTCCTCCCCCGCCTCATCCACTGTGCACCATGCTGGGGTGCCACCCAGAGGTCTGTCTAAGGTCTCATGGAAGGTCTACTCAGATCAGTATCTGGAGGCTGACTATCAAGCTGCATTTTCTGACGAGGAAGATGTTTCTAGTGACAGCTTCAATTCTGGCGGTGAAGAAGAAGCTAAGGTTGCTGCTGATGATGAGGAGAGCTTGGCTGATCCTCTAACTACTGAACCATTATCCTGTTCTCTTCCCTCTAGCAAAGACAGGTATGCAAGTTTTGTTGTTGTTGTTGTTTTTGTGCATGTGTTTGGAGGGCTAGTCAACGTAGCTTACGTTTATGACTTTTAAATTAGTGCATATGTTATGGTGTGTAATAGTTAGCTGCATTTATCATATGGTTCTAAATTATTGATGTTTTTAGTCACTAAATATACAGGTTATATTAGCAGCAATGCTTTTATTTTTCTAGTTCGCCTCAGAGTGTTGTTTCAGATGAGAGTAATGATAGAGACACAGTTTCTCCAGTCCCAGAGTGCCAGGATAATTTAGTCTACTTCTACCAAGGTGGGCTAATACTAATACTCCAGTTCATCTTGCTTATTCATTGTTATTGTTCTGTAGCTTCTGATGGTCAGCATCTTTATTTGCACCCTGTCAATACCAAATGTTTGACGAAGGTATGTCACTGGATATATATAGAGTACTCCCAGTAATTTCATTACCTTGTTATCCTTTATGCATTTTTATTAGTTTTTGTGTGATTGTATGTGTGAAGGTTACCATTTATCTTGTGTCAGTTTTAATATGCACAAGTAATGAAACTCCTTATATCGGACGCCGCTCCCATTTAGTTGCTCCCCTCTGGTGTGGGTGTGTCCCAATGTAGCCACTCTTAATTCATGTAATTGTTTGCAAACTGACAATTTTAGGCACTAGAATTTTAGATTCAGATGAATGCACTCTTCGTTCACTATGTCCATCTGGACAACTTAAACAATTTAATTCTTGCTCATTTAATGTTTGTTCATATTCCTCCACTTGCCTGCTGCAATTGTAAATGGTGGCCCTGCTCTTTGGAATCCATAGCATTTGATTGCATGGATATTTTACTTTAAAGTGCCCAAATTTGTATTCTCTACCCACCAATTTAAATGGCTATTTCAAATAATGTTTAGTCATCGAGTTCTTAAAAAAAAAGTTTTTACTATAACTAAATCAAGCCTGAAACTGAATCTGTATGTGATTTGATTTTTGCAGGAATACCGCAGTTTGTCTACCGCTCCAGATGAAATCACTGCCACACTAATAGAGTCGGAACAATTCACCATGTCAGAGGTGTGGTGATTTTGTAGCATAATGTATCACAAGAATTGGTTTTACACAAGTTCTGTCTTTGCAGGATCTGCGTGGTAGATTTAGAAGTATCAACCACTTGCCCTTGACTTGCCAATTCGCCTTGTGTGAACTAGACCTGAGACCGCCTGTTGTTTCTCATGCAACTCTGAAGCAATTTTCTGATGAAATTCACAGGAGAAAGCAGAAGAGAGCAAAGAAGAAAGCAGATGATCGAAGGCGTGAGAAAAAGGCAGAATTAGCCAACAGTTCATTTGGTAAGAAGAATTTATAGTTTGGTTAATTTAAGAAAATACTTCACATTTCCTTTTAGAAAATGGTTTCCAAAGTTCTGCTCCTGACCTAACACCAGAAAAATTTCACGATTTTCTTTCTCTCGCCACATCGCCATCCTTGTTAGAGTCTGTGACTCAGTCCATGGGAAAAGTTGTCCAGCCAGTAGACCTGTCTTCTTCACCCAGCCCGACTGCAAGTCCAGATAATGACATAAGCACTTCTCCTTCAACTCCTTCATTTGCCCAAGCAAGTAGCAGAATTTAGTTACAACTATTTTTTTTTTGTTTCATTCTGAATAGTTAAACTGAAAGACAATTAGAGGTTCCTGTTGTGAATTACTTTAACTAAACTAGAACTAAAATGGCAGTAGAGATCTGGGAAATACAAGTTTGTTCCTTTATGCCAGATTTACTAGTAGAAACTTGTTTATCTATTAAAACCCAGACCCTATTTTGAAATCATCCTATAATAGTAAGCTTGTATTTATACTTTTGTATACATTACCTGCAGGCTCTTCAAAGCAAAACTCCACCAGTGTGGCCTCTGAAACAAACCCCATCCAAAAGTAAGAGTCTAGTTTATAGTCCATCAGCAATGTACTTCTCTATCACAATTTTTAAAATATATATTTTGAACACACAGGTCTTCATGCATCTAAACAACAATGTATTCCTGTACTGGCCAGTGAGGATGGAAGCACTGATGGAAACTCAACAGTACCTTCCTTCCGAGATGCTTTTAAAGAGGCATTTGAAAGTGCTGCCCAGAAAGGTAAAACTTTTGTATCAAAATTTGGGATGCTCATTTTAATAAAAGATGTTATATGATTGATTAGGTCCAGAAGGTAGACCTGGTAGTAGAATGGCCAAGAAGGGTCGGAAGAAGTTGGTGTTGTTTAGCACTGGGGGAAGTCGAGGATCATGTTAATGAATAGAGTGGGATTAGCGATTTTTTTTTGTTATGTCTGTTCTTTTATTAGCATTTCAAATTTTTAGCCGCATTGCATGTATTTAAATGTAGCTAGTGGTACTGAACAATCCAGTGATGAACTACTATATGATAGCATTCCAGTCATTTATTCATTCAACTGAACACTCTAAACTATATTTGTCAATTTATTCAAAACAAATCTTTATAGCTTATTAACACTATCATTGTGCTGGGGGAGTTGATTGTCTGAGATGTGCCATAATTATGAAGAGTAATGGGTTGGGAACAAATTTAGTCTCGTCCACCTTCTCTGAATTCGTGTAGAGCTTCTTTGAATCTCACTTCCAGAGTGTCCAGTTCTTTGATAAGATCAGTGATGGCATTGGACAATGCTTCTTGTGGACTGTAGTCATTGGTGGTCCTAACTCGCAACACAAACTTGTGTTCTAGTGGATGGGGGACCTTGTACCCTGCAAACAGCACCTGGGGATCTCGCAACAGCTGGCTGAAACAAAAATACTAGCATTGGATAGAAGATAAGAGAAAAAGTGGACCCTGAACTACAAAGATTACCAAATACTTGAATGTGCTTATTGACCTTGTGCCCATTCACATCATGCCTTCTCTTAATGTGTCTCACCCACAAATACTGAATTAATTGAAAAGTAAATTAACTTGTTCACTCGCGTATGAGGATTGAATCAACCATAATTGAACTAATGAGCCGATATGTAAAGTATACCGGCAAATAATTTACAACCTCTAAGAGCTTCTTTCAGTGATTCATTGAATTTAGTACATTTAATATTGTTGTATACTCTTGGTAAGGACAAGCAGTTCAGCTAATAGCTGTCCAATGTGTCCAAGACAAAAGGTATAGGGAACAGCCTGAGTTTAAGTATTTATGTATTACTTCTTTGTCAGTACAAAACTGCATTCAAGGGGAGGGGGTGAAGGGGGGGTTGCCTCCCCTAGAACAGCCTTCCTCCTCCCAGAAATCCTTTAGTACTACATTTTGATCTTACAACACGAATTAGCATATGTTTTGAAGCACTGCAAGGGTCTCTGATACATAATTTTAATCTCATTGCCTCTCCAAATATCTAAGAAAGCTGTTTTTTCCCTTCCTACATTCATGTATGCAGTCCTGTGCAATGGCAAAGTATTTTTTGCCAAAAGCAAGCATAATAGAATAGTTGACCTTATGACCTAACAGTCATAAGCCTTATGTACTACTGTTTTGCCACACCCTTCCATAGTGTGTTGTGAATACTTACTGCATCAGTAGATTCCCCAATGTGTGGTCCTCCTTGTTCACTGTGAAAATAGCAGCATTGGAAACTTTGGTGTCTTTGGAAATACAGATTCTAAAGAACAAAAAAATGCAAACAGCTTCAGGACTTAATAAAACAATGATATACTTTTTTTCTCCGTCCAGGAGCAAGAATGATTCGAATGCAGCCGGAGCATTCATCCTTTCTCTCCCAAGTTGGAACTATATTCTAAGTAATGCGCGTCAAGGTACTTTGTGACGACAATGCCGAAAAGTGGGCGGAGTTCGTCTGGCTTCTAGCGGTCGGTAGGGCTAAGCGCTTTGATGGCTACTGGTACAGCTGGGTCTGTGCACCTTCTGGGGCCGAAGGTAAACTTGGCTCTGGTTTGGGAAGCTTCAAGACAGGAGCTTAAACGGGTTCTAGGCCCTGGAGATGGTAGCCAGAAGGTAAATCCAGTACAACATACATATCTATCCAGCCAGATCTTTCCTAGGTAGTCCTTGTTATGGATTTAAAGCCTTCATACTTTGAAATGGGGCATTAGTCTTAATGTAATCTGTCAGTCTCATTATTGGCACAGACAGAGGGCCTACCAGTATTTCTATAATTTGTATAACGAGCTAATAATATGAGCCTCAATTAGTGTCAGGGGTTTGCAAAATTAATCAGAGATTTTCATGAGTGAGACATTCAAATAACTGTTAAGTTATGGTTGGCATTCTAGTCTTGACAACTATTAGCTATCTGTCATCTTGTATAGTTTCTACAGATTTTTGATTATAAAATAGACTTTTAGCAAGGCAGCAGCTAGACGTGTAGTAGTCATAAACCAGTGTGTGTGTGTGTGTGTGTGTATGTGACAAACCCAGTAGTTCATGTTCGCTTGTTTGACATGGTAAGTTCTGTGATGTGCGCAACACTATATGGTGACCTTCAGAAGTCTGTTGTGAGCTCCATTAGTATAGGATATATACACTACCAGGGTTTAGACAAAAAATTATCACCGAGAGCAATTTGCATGAAATTATTACTAGCTAAATGCTGTAATTTTGGTTTCAGCTCAATGGTATACTGCACACAGCACGCAAATCAGGGGGGGGGGGGGAAGCTGATAATTTGGAGGAAAGCTTGGAATTTAAACCCCGTCCCCCTCTAGATTGAACTGTGAGTTCATTAGAATGTGAGAAATCCATTCGAGGCAAGTTTTGTGTGGGAATGTTTGAGACCGCAAACTGGATTGTGTTTTATTTTTAGTATCATCCATTGCAAGAATATAGATTGAATTTATACACACTTTTGTTTTTTTGTTTTTTATATTTAAATTTACTCCTTATAGATGTGAGGAAACTCATGGTTCATTCACTGTGTCTCATGTCTGCTTGATCTCCTTTCACTAGAACCCCTGTAGCTATAAATAAATTACCTGCAAAAACAAACAAACAAACAAAAACGCATGTACTCTTTCTATAATAGATCCCACATATGCACTGGAGACTATCAATGCTTACAAGCTTCAAGACTCAGCCAAGTCTACCATTGCCAACCCTTTACCTTCTGCTAGTTTCACTTTAAGATATTGTTAGAGATGTATTTGGCAAATGGAAGGTACCTGCCTACATGAAGTTACATTTCCAAACCTTAGAGTTGGCTGTATTCTGTAAGCAATACTGCTGTGCAGTTACTTGATTCACTTTCACTCTGATAGACCTAAATCCGGTCCAGAGTATATCCTCAGTCTTGTTAGTAACTCCTCCTGACTTTGTCTCATATGTCCAAACAAATTATGAGTGGCTTTTTGTGATTTATTATCCAGTGGGTGTGGTCATTTAGTTGACGTTTCTGTTGCTTTTTGAAGTTCGCGTGAAGGAGTTCTCAAATGGATGACTGCAATTTAGCTCTGCAAGTTGATGACCAGTGTGGTTTGTGTGTGTGTGTGTGTACGTGGTGCAGATGATAGTGTGGGATGAAGTGGTAATAGGCCAAGTGGGGTTGTTTGCGGAGGTGCAGTTCCTACGGCAACACGGTGTGAGTAAGATGGCCAGATTGCCCACCCCCGGTCTGACGGAGGCCTATCCTGATGCCACTGAATACATCTTCTTCACCCGTCCCCTCATCTCATACGTGGACCACATCATCGAGTCCATCAGGTAAGGTGTGGCATGGTGAAAGCTTCGTTTTATGTGTACACCACTTTTCCTGTCAATACTTTTAAATTCGTAAGTGTTTGTTTTTTACTAGCTTAGATAAGTGTGGATTATTGAACTGGTTATTAAGTCTATTGTAATTATCCATGAGTGGGCGTGGCTTGGCACTATTAGGAAATACCAGTGAGATATGATACCTCTCCGTCAGGCATCACCTGACACACACTAACAACTCTGCCTACTAGTCATTACAGTGTGTTTATTGTTGGTATTGTGTGTGTGTGTGTGTGCGCGGTGTGTTTCCAGGACTTCAGGCAAGAAGGCTGGAAAGAAGTTCAAGGTGGTGTTTGTTCCTATCAAAACTCTTCATTGTATCAACAGATTTAGTGTGAGTGGAGTGAGTTGTGTTGTTGCTGCTAGTGTCCATTCAGAGGGAGGAGGAGGAGATGGTTGTACATGTTGTGCTCTCACTTGGCGTCTGTCTGTATCTCCACACACTTATACCATATCTATAGTCAATACCTCTACATGTCCATTACAATGTAATGGAATCATCGTTTAATTTCCCAATTTCAAAGGACTGAGAGCTTTTTTAACATTGTTTCCTAAACAGAATAGTGAAACACTACTGTGTGTGTGTGTGTGTGTGTGTGTGTGTGTGTGTGTGTGGTGGTTCAATGTGTACTCCTGGTGAGTACTAGTTGTGGTTGCCACGTGTACTGTGTTGTCATGGCAACACTCCTCACGAGTACATACATACATTCAATCGTGTTTGCAGGAGTATGGTTTCCAGAATGATGCACGTGTCCCTTTCCAGTTCAGCATAGACGAGGTCCATTTGGAAATGCTACCCCTGGACCACGACGTCATCACCCTGGATATACACAATGCCTACTTGGTGAGTGACTTCTTGTTCTATTTTACCTTTGGGGAAGGAGGTGTCATGGTCACTACCTTACTTTACCATAATATTCCTTATATTAGGGAGGGTTCCTAATATACAAAAGTTCCTTATGTAACGGAAAGTGTGATTCATCTAAACAAGAGAAGTTGTTCTCTTATTGCCATTTAGTTGCACAGAGTACATGGAGTCCTCCTGTGTGTGTGTGTGTGTGTATGTGTGTGTGTGTGTGTGTGTGTGTTGCAGGATGTGTTTGCCGACAGTGATCCCACCCCCAACTTCCGCGTGGCCAAGGCCATATGCATGCTCCAGTCCCTCTATGGCATCATCCCCAAGATCTATGGCAAAGGAAAAAATGCTAAGGTGTGTATTCTGCTCGTTTTGTTTGTTTGTTTGTTTGTTTGTTTGTTCTTGTGTTAGTTTTATCTCTCAAAACAACTGCAAGGGAAAGTTCCTTTTTCAGTAGCCATTTTGTCTTCATTTGACACTTAGTTACACATTCAGCATACAAATAAACTAGTCCAATATGATTTTTAAAGCAACTTTTAAAGCCAACTGGCTATGAAACTCTTTTTTTACGAAACTTTTTTTTTTGCATTGCAGTTTTGTACACTTGCAATTGAATTTGTTATGATGAATCGAGATCTGTTTAGTATCTGTTTTGTAAATATCTAGTCATTGGGCGTTGAAAGTTGACTTAACTTCACTAGTTGTTCTAGTTTGTTATTGTTACTTTAGTTTCTGTCCCGTCAGTACTTGTTATAGTAAGCAGTCACTGCCTGTTGTGTAGAGGCGGTCATCTTAAAATTGTCCCTTTTTATCTCCATTCCCCTTTCTTGTATCCCCCGAGTGCTCAATTGAGGCCAGCTAATCACGGTGCAAGAGTGCATGTACATGTTGTTAAGTTGTTCATATGTGTCTTCCCCAACGTGTCAATATTTGCCATCTCTTGCTCTCATAGCGTAAATGTTCAATGGCATATGTATTTGTATCCAATTTGTCTGTTTGTGTATGCAGTACATGTGTGTTGGATTTGATGTATGGAGCTATCTCTCCATGCTCACTCCAATGATTTTATAGACTTACAGTCAAAGGGAGAGATGACTGGGGGGGGGGGGGGGGGGGGGGGGGGGGGGGTGGGGGGGGGGTGGGGGGGGGGGGGGGGGGGGGGGGGGGGGGGGGTGGAGTGTTTATGGGGCATTAAAATTTTTGTGTGCATGCATTACTCTCTCACTCTCTCTCTCTCTCTCTCTCTCTGTGTGTGTGTGTGTGTGTGAATATTTGGTTTGGCTGTCTTTTTGGCTGACCAGGTCGTGTGTGAACTCCTTGAGCGCATGAGGAAGGAGATGTTCAGCAACACGTCTTCTGCTAAGGAGCTCACTCCACAGATAGACGCTGTCGTTCTTCTGGACAGAAATATTGACCTGATGACCCCACTCTCAACCCAGCTCACTTACGAGGGACTTATTGATGAGATATATGGCATCAACCACAGTGAGTGTGTTGATAGGGGGTGGGGTGGGAGGTGGAGTCAGTGGTGTCAAGAGGCGTGTTTGATTGATTGAGAGTGGGTTGATGATGGCGGCGTAGGAATTGACAGGGAGTAGGTGGAGTCTGGTGTGGGTTTCGGTCACTTATGAGAGGAAGCATTGATTGAGACGTCTATGTACTACTAGGGCCAATAGAGAATACAGTAGGCACATGTCTAAGGCTTGGTGTAGATAGTCTTGTCTATCCCCAGTCATAAAAGATGTCACACTAGAGAGTCTGAGAGAAGGGAAGTGGAGACTGTTACATTATTTTGTAAGATCAATCTTTAACCATTCCCTGAAATAAAGGATGTCACACCCGAGTGCCTAAGGAGTAAGGAAAGTGTACTTTAAGAAGAGAACTGTGCATATTACACACATGTATGCATACACTGCCACACACATGTATATGTACCTGTTAAAATAATCCGCACATGTGTGATGGCATGACTGTGGGTGTGTCTGTTGCCAGGCTCTGCAAAGTTTCCTCGACAGATGTTCTCTGAAGAGGTCGTTGCACCTCCCAAGAATGCCCCCCCTCCCACTGGACCCATCACCTTGGTGCTCAACTCTGAAGAAGAGATGTATGGAGGACTGAGGGACCTCAACTTCAGAACAGTGGGCAGTCACTTGAGCATGCAGGCTAAGGAAGTCACGAAGGCTTACGAGGTTTGTGTTGTTGTTGTTGTGTATTGATATGTCACATGGCTTGTTGTGTTCATTGTGTGTGTGTGTGTGTGTGTGTGTGTGTGCAGGAGAGACATGACGCTACAACTGTGTCTCAGTTGAAACAATTTGTGCAGCGACTTCCACACATGCAGTTAGTCAAGAAGTCCCTCAGCAAGCGTGAGTGATAGTCACTTTCCTCTCTCTATATATACTAGCAGTTGTATATATATATATATATACCTGTTGTTTTTCTATCAGTTAGACTAGTTGTTTCAGTTTATCTTTGAACATTTGTAACCACTTTATTAATATTACATTATTTTTTCTATGCTATTGATATTTACTAGTCCCTCACTTACTTTATTTACTGGTTCAACAACTGCTTTTATTATTATTGTTGCTACTGGTGTTATTGTTGTTGTTATTGTACAGACACTACTGTCGCAGAACTTATCAAAGGAGTTGTGGACAAGCAAAACTTTCTGGAAATGATTTACACCGAGCAACGTGAGTGTAGGGGCGTGGCCATCGGGTCTATGTACGTAGTGTTGATAGGAAATGATGTCATTTTAGGATTCTAACAGCTCACTGATCAGAGTAGAGTTTTATAGTTACATGTGTCTCTATGTTATGTAATTCTGACCACCACACTATGTAGTCAGCCAGAGAATGAACGCTTGTCTCAATTCACAAGAATCCGTTTCATCAACTAAATAATCCTTCTTAACACTATGCTATTCCCCATACACACGTTGTTTGGAGGGTTGATGTGTGTGTGTGTGTGTGTGTGTGATATTTCACGCAATTAGTGGCACAACTTTCCACTTTTAGTTTCATGGTTTATTACCTTAGAGTGATTAGGATTTTTTTCCCTTCTTCTACTTCAGAGTGGGCAATTGATGGTTCACCTAAGAATGAATCGTTACTAGCAATTTGTTGATATTGTGTGTGTGTGTGTGTGTGTGTGTGTGTGTGTGTGTGTGTGTGAAATTGCAAGATGTTGTTGTGAATGGAGGACGGTGTCATGTATTTTTTCTCCCCATCTTACAGAGCTCAGGGAGGAAGATTCCCCGGACAAAGCCAACGAATACATAGAGAAGTGTATAGGGACTACCGAGCCTTTGGTGAAGGTAAGGAAGGGAGAGAGGGAGCTTGCACATGCTCACGAGTCATGGGACATCTTACTCATCACGTCTCCTCATGTTATACTCTTAACTTACGTATTAATGCCACATATGTACTTTGCATGATGTGTAAGCAAACGTGAACGTAATTTAGCCGAAAAGTAACTGAAGTAGTGTATGAATGCATAACCCTGGGAGAGCACTATTAAGGGAAGTGGGAGTGAAACCCCGCCCAATACCACCAGTGGACTATACAGTTCTACATAACAGCTGCTCTGTACATAATAACTAGCATAAAATTTATTATTTTTATTAAGACGTGTTCTTTCCTATAAAGTAGTTTTAGCAACTTTCCATTTCCTTCAGGTGCTGCGGCTGATCTGCATGCAGAGTGTTGCCAACGGTGGCCTGAAGCCACGCCTCCTGGAGCACTACAAGAGGGAGATCATGAATGGATACGGAGCGCAGCATCTGGTCACACTCCAGAAGCTGGAGAATGCCGGACTGTTGCGTATGCAGGACAGCAAATCCTTCGCCACTCTCAGGCGGGCATTGAGATTGGTCCAAGAGGGAGTGGATGAATTTGTAAGGGAGAATGTAGTGCAAGTGTATAGGAAGTGCTCAGTGAGAGAGAGAGAGAGTGAGTGAGAGAGAGAGTGAGTGAGTGAGACAGTCAAGTGTTATCTTCAAATAGACAGAATTTAGTGCTACCTGTTCATTTTTTTTTTTTTTTTTTTTTTTTAACTTCGTAACATTTTGTTCCTTATCCCCTAAGCTATTTATCACAGGGTCTATTACGAGACCTTATACTTATCAGGTATCGTTCTCGCTCCACATCTACGCATGTACATTACCGTGTGTGTAGTAATGCAACCAAAAGTAGAAATTTGTAGTGAGTGCTCATGTTTGGTTTGTGAGTTGAATATTTGACTTGTTTGGGGAGTCAGTGTGAAAATGGAGATAGTTTATGTATGAGTATACGTACACATGTTTATTTCAGAACCCAAAAGATATAGCGTACGTATTCTCGGGCTATGCCCCCCTCAGCGTGAGACTGGTAGAACTTTTGGACAAGCCCAATGGACCAGCAACCTTTGAAGAAGTAAGTTGTGGTTGCCAGTCAAGTATCGACTGTGTGGCAAACTACAAGGTTCTCCCTTCCTTACCATCCTGCCTCAACAAAATTAGAATTTTAGTTCTTATGTCTATGATTTCAGTATTCTCGTGTGTTACCTGGCCCCTCATTTCAGAGAAGTGCTTCTATTCGTGGGCTAGAAAAAAGAAGTGAGTCTGCACTCTGTAATTTATTAGTAGAGGTGGTATTGTCAATTGTGTTCAATTCTTATTTTTTTGGTCTGTTTGTGTGTGTGTCTGTTTGTGTGTGTGTCTGTTTGTGTGTGTGTGTGTGTGTGTGTGTGTGTGTTTGTGTGTGTGTGTGTGTGTGTGTGTATGCTGTAGAACGTCCTACAGTAGACAAGCACCAGACTGTCCTAGTTTTCTTCATCGGTGGCTGTACATTTGCTGAAATAGCAGCTCTTCGCTTTCTCTCACAACGAGAGGATGGTAAGGCATGTTATGGCTCCTCAGTCTTCATGTGTGGAGAGGGTTATACTCTACATGTGCACTTTAATTAAAACAACAACAACAACAACAACAACAACAACTGGTTTTCTAAACACTAGAAGTTATAATAATGCCAGTCAGTAAAAAGCAGAATTTGGAACTATATAATTTTATTTTTTATATTGCGTGTACACTTTTTAGGTTTGAGTGAGAGTATGGCTGTTGTGTTGTAGAAGTGCTAGCTATTTAATGACCTAAATCAATTTCAAGTTACCAGAGATAAATCTTTGATGCAGTCCAGAAACTGCATGTTTGTGACAGCATCTGGGAGCAATAGACTAGTGTTATACACTAGTACAAGGCACTGAAGAAACTTTTGATATCACTTGGATTATGTGTTTATGCATCGTTTACTTATTCACTTTGTTGTTGTTGTTGTTGTTGTTGTTTTTCCAAGCTTTTGTTAGTACTTACTATATATTTTATATTATGGATTGACTTGCTTGATGTTTAGGAGAAGTCAGTTTCACTTTCTAGTCATTATATCTTCAACTACTGCGGCTGTATCATTCAAATAAGTTGTTAATGGCTCATTTTGTTTGGGCTATTTCCCACTTTCAGTCTGGCCATATTGTATTTTCTTTTAGACTAGCAGCTTGCATTTAAAAAAAAAATTAATAATGTTATAAAGTGAAACGCCTATATTATTATGTTGTTGTTTTTCCATCAGTTGTCATTTTATTTATATACATCATTAACATGATTCTTTATTACGCTTATGTGATCTTGCAGCAATAACGGACTACATTATTGGCACTACAAACATCATGAATGGATCTGGTCTCATAAACTCCGTGCTCATGGACACGCCCCACTTCAGACCAGCACAGCTATGGGACAACCAAATGGACGACCCGGCCGGCGCGACCGGTCCACCTCCCTCAAGTGCAGGACCTCCTCCTGGTCGAATGGCAGGCTCGGGTGGGAGATCTGCTGCGGCTGGCCAACCTGGTCGAGGTGGTCCACAGTCTCGTGGAGGAGGGCCACCCGGAGGACAAGGACGTCCTGGGGGGATGGACAGAAGAGGGGGAAACCCTTTCTAGGATTTGCCCCTCCTATCTGAGCAGGTCTTTAGACATTTTTTTAAAAAATGTGTTTTCTGTATCTTCTTCTCATGGATTTTTTTTCCTGTGATTTTTTTTTTATCTTATTTTCTGTTGTCAGAATAATACAATTATATAAATAATACAATTATATAAATCATTGTTAAATATCAATGAGGTTTATGGAAACGTGCGAAGTTCCAGGAAGTAGGGTTGTTATGAGCGCTTCGGGTAATTGACATAATCCGGAACTAATGGCTGCTTTGCCTTTGAAACATTCCCATAAATCGGCCCGGAGGGTTTCAGTGCTAACATGGGTTCGTACTGGTCTGGTTCTTCAATGGATTCTGTCAGGCTCACCAGCGGACCTTCAGTGGCTTGGAGGATGTGATGGAGGGTGTTGACGGGAATGGACATAGAAGCATAAAGTGCTTCTTCTTTATCTGCCTGGTTCATGGTAGATTCTTGGGTGAATTCTTCGCGTTCTGCCGATTCTCTTGCACCACTGTTGTCTTCACATGTGTGAGATCTTGTGGAGCGAAGGGTGTCAGTGGCGGCTGCAGCTGCTCGTTGATGCGGTGGCTTCATGCTTGTCTTTCTCCCCAGTGACTTCTCTTTGCTTGCCTTTATAGAATACCTTTGTGATTGTTTCCTAGAGAGAGGCTTGGAAGTAGCAGACCTAGAGAGAGAGAGAGAGAGAGAGAGAGAAGCACAACGAATGATCATGCACACCCACTAGTAACCTATGGTATATTGAATAATATAGAGCTGAAATAATTAACTTTAGATCACCATTAAAGAAAAAGTACAAGAAACATGCTTAATGAGTTAGAGATTTACTTCTCATATTATTACATTATCTACTGCATTAAATATTTACTTATTGATTTTCTTTTTCCTGTAGTAGGTAACAGAGAATATAATTCCAGCCACCACAAACAACACTACCAGCACTAGGAGCATCCCAATGACTCCTCCCACCATACCAGCTGCTGCTCCAGTCAACCCTCCTCCACCTCCTGAGCCCTTGCTCAGTTCCATTGTTGTTACTCCTGCACATGCCAGATTAGCAGGGCAGTGCTGGTCCTGCATTATACAACATGTGTAGCTTGTGGCACTGGCCAGTCCTGTTACCAGCAAACTGCTGGTGGAGTTGTCAACCGTGTAATAGACACATCGGCTGTGACTTAGGATGGAGTCATCTTCTCGCGTCTCTTCAGGTAATGTGCTGGTTGTGCAGTTGACAGCATAGTACAGAGAAGGAGGTGTGGAAGACCACGACAAGTTGGCCGTAGTGGCAGAAAACGATACTACTCGAAGTCTAGGGCAACTAGTAGTACTACTATAATTCATAGCTGAAACTACTAACTAGTTCCTATTGCGTTGGTGGGATACTAACTCTATCAGGAACGGTTGAACAATTTCCTAATGATACTTCTATTTAGTGTTCGTATTATAACTGGCTTTTATCACTCTTGATCTGAATTATTGAACCTTGTTTAGTATGCACCGCCCTAAAGCTCTATGGCAACAGACTGCTTTTGGGACTACCAGTGTGGGGAACGGTGATATTTCCAGGTACATGGAGTTTGTGGTCATTTCGAGAGTTGCAAGATGTAAATATGAGAAATGAAACACTAATGCTACGCAATGCCATCCGTTTGAAGTGCTTAGTTAACCCATAGCTTATGTGAGAGATGGAGCTATTCACAATTCAGACTATTATGGAGGAAGGGTTCACTAACTTTTACAAATTTCTATGATGGTCGTGCAACTTCCCCTTCTCCCTCGTGACGACATCAAAGTACACATGCTCAACGTGATATCCAAAAAGAATCACTTACAAAGTTCAGAGGAAGGCGTCACATTAGCTATCTATACTGCTACATAAGTCACCAACTTGAAAAAGATTGAAGCATTGTATATTGTTTAAAAAGTTATTTTATCTAAGCACTTTGGCCGTGCTCCCATTATGTATTTCCAAGTACCATTATTTCATCCACTCATACTAACCATTCTGGATTAGATAGCTATCACAAAACACACAAAAAAATACCGAGAACTAAAGTCTCTTACCTGACTACTACTATACCACACCACACTTCGTGCACATCGAAGGTAAAATACATGTGCTGCTGAGTTCAGTCAATCTTTGCACATGACATCAAATAGCTATTGGCTAGGTCACATGCATCAAACTTTACTCAATAAAGCACAGGGTGGTAAATAATCACCTTAAGTGGCCAGAGAACACTAGCTAATATCTCACATCACCGTTTACCCTTTACAAAAAACAAAAGGATTAATGCAACTACAGCCAAGTAATTTGATACCAAATATCCAAATATCATGAGGGTTAAAATGCAGTATAGCATATAGCTAGTTCGCTATCGCTATACACATTTTATGCAGCACGTTTAGCTTTTAGTAGCTAGCTACAGTTTACTGCATTTTAACCCTCATATCGCAACCTATTTGGATATTTGGTATCAAATTACTTGGCTTACTTGAACTTTGGTCTACCAGTGAATGATATTTTGTTAACGGCTCCATATATATAACAAAAATATCATTCATCTGTAGGCAAAAGTTCATGTGTCAAGCAATAAGCAATTTACGCTTACACTCCTTGAAAAGTCGAGGGAATTTTTCCGCACGTTTCGAGTAGTCTCGCGGGGGGGGCCAGACCCTTTCAGGGTTGGTAAAGGGTCTGGCCCCGCGAGACTACGTAGGTCGACGTAGTGGGCGTGTCTATATACAAGACACCCTCGAATCTTTGTGTGCGAAGCAAGTTACCTGGGTATGCTGTCGGTACCGCGAGCTGCGGCCGGCTGGTTAGTCACTGTTTGCATTTTATTGGAAAATAACTTCCTCCTAGGACAGTAAGTATCTGTAGGCGCGATTGCAAGTATCAAATAATTGCAGATCGCGGAGCTGGCATAGCTAGTTTTTTTTAAGGGCTAGCTAGCAGCAATTGGTTTTGCTAGCAGTTAATAGAAACTATTACAGGAGACATCAAGAATTACCACTGTGTTATATCATAACTAAGAAGAAGTAGTAGCTTAGGGTATAATTATTATTACTTTTATTAGCTTCATAATCTGTTTTATGTTACTGCAGGGAGTGTGCAAGTCTTACATATACTTCAGAATCTCGGTCAGTGTCTGAGACAATCTACTATACAGACACTACATCGTGTGGCTTCTGGGGTTGGAGCAGATGCGCTAGGTAATGGGCCACTTTTGCGTATATTGAACAACAGAGACATAGTGTAGGGTTTTGGGGGAGCTAGAGTTTCTCATCATCTTTCTTCTATTCCCTCCTCCCTTCCCTCCTTTCTCCACTCCCTCTCCCACATAATTTAAAAATAAAAAATGATGTTGATAACCCTATTTTAAAAACAAAACAAAACAGCAGGCCCTTCCTCTTTTTTCCCTCCCACTTCCTTCTCCTTTTAACTCACTTTGAATGGTACACTATAACAGAGGGAGAAAGTAGTGATATACACTCCCTCCCCTCCTTTCTTATGTCTTCATCAAGAAACATACTGTGAGAGGATTAACAGTGGCATAATTTGTATTTTTTAGACAGCGAAGTGTCGTTGTGTATCGTACAATCTACCAAAGACGGCTTTCGGGAAGTTCGAGTGCGTGCTGCACCGGTTTTAGACGAAACACTACTAATGGGGATTGTGAACGTAAGTGATGCTCGATTAAATAACAGCACATATTTATTTGGCCTGCCAGTGAGTACTACATGTCCAAAATAGTACATATCCTTCCAATTAGAAATATTTATTCCCTCACCAGTATATGGTGAAGATGACAACTATGAATACGGCATATAATGGAATTCATTGACTGTATTTAAGGTTTGATGTGACTTACATGTTATTGCAGCTATTTGTGAAACAAACTGCACCAGCCCACGATATTGCGAGTCTCCCGGCAACTGCGTCTTCATTGATTCCGGCTACAATGGTCCGAACTGCCAGACACGTAAGGTTGTCGTTTCTTTGTATGTGTCATTTCCATTACTTAATGCAATGACAAGTGACACGTACTGGAGTTTGTTAGTTGTGGAAACTATATGGAGAGTAAAAGTACTCAGGTGTATAGTCTCCAATCTAGTCCATATTTCTCAAGTACCATATGCACCACTGTAATATGGATATTCTGAGTTCTGATGCTAGTTATACAATAAAAAAAAGTCCAATATTTGGAGCACCATAGTTAAAGTTTTCACGAGATGTTATTAGCTTATTTTACAGTCAATTGTCATGTGTGGTTTGGTACATGTAGCTGTCTGTCACAACGGATGTCCTGCTCCTAGAATATGTACAGCACCGAATACATGTCAATGTACGCCTGGATATACCGGAGAAGATTGTGCAGAAGGTAAAGTCACAAGTCTGGATGGGTTGTTAATAAGCCCTCGAGGAGTACACTACATTTACAAACTAGAGCTAGATTACTTTAGTAACTTAATTTACTGAAAGGTGGAGTAGTACATCAATTAATATATTTTTTTCTTGTTGGTTATGTGGATTTATAGCTAATTTAGTTAGCTACTACAGAGCCATGAAGCCCAGGAAAGTCACACTTCCAGGAAACCTTCCAGCCTAGTAGCATCAATAATTTCTTCTTGTTTCACGTTTGCTAATGACCATATCATGTGGCTATATCATTTGACTATTATGCTGTGTAGCTGAATTATTGAAACAACAACAACAACAACAGTAAACAACAACTTTTCTGACTAGTAACTAATGAGCACAAAACTAAGCACTCGTCCCTTAACAACAAAACTATACAAAAAAAAAGAAAAGAGGAATGCAAAGAAAAACAATAGGATAAAATTAGCTTAACTTATAATTACGCTTTCTTGGGATGTGATTCTTATTAGTTGTGTAGGTGTTAAGTGGAAGAGTATTCACTAGTTGTATTGTGGGCATTGCCAACTTTCTCTCACAGATATCGATGAGTGTGCAAACAACACATTCTGTGAGCAAATCTGTAACAATGTACCAGGATCCTATCTGTGCGCTTGTCAGGAAGGCTTCAAGCTGGCAAACGACATGGTACAATGCATTGGTAAGGGATAGCACATATATAATTAATAGCTATATATATATATATATATATATTATATATCCACAAAATCTATTTTTTCCCCTTTCTTTCTCTGTTTTCCGCAATGGCCGTGTATCATGGCCACCTAACAAATAGGTAGAACAAATGCCTCTTTGTCGTTTGAGAGCGAGTCATCAATCCTTGTCTCCTGGAAATCACCATACTGGGACACAGGAGACATGACTCAGTTGTACAATCTCACATGCTATCGTGTAGATGACAATGAAACGGAGTCAGTCACAGAACGTTTCAATAGTACAGTAGAAAGAACAATTATAAATTTCAATGCAAGTGCCAATGTATACACTTGCTGTACCTCAGTGATCACTCAGATTGGAGATGGACCAGTAGCATGTGGTAAGGTGGAGTCTCTACCACCAGGATCAGAACTGTTACTTATGCTACCAGTACTACCATGCTACCAGTGTTACCTATACTACCAGTGTACACTACTTCTTCTTAGTTATGATATAACACAGTGGTAATTCTTGATCACTCTCCTGTAATAGTTTCTGTTAACTGCTAGCAAAACCAATTGCTGCTAATTAGCCCTTAAAAAAAACAACTAGCTATGCCAGCCAGCTCCGCGATCTGCAATTATTTGATACTTGCAATCGCGCCTACAGATACTTACTGTCCTAGGAGGAAGTTATTTTCCAATAAAATGCAAACAGTGACTAACCAGCCGGCCGCAGCTCGTACCGACAGCATGCCCAGGTAATTTGCTTCGTACAAAGATTCGATTGGGGTGTCTTGTATATAGACAGGCCCATTACATCGACCTTTAACGTAGTCTCGTGGTGCCAGACCCTTTACCAACCCTGAAAGGGTCTGGCCCCGCGAGACTACTCGAAACGTGCGGAAAATGCAGTATAGCTAGCTACTAAAAGCTAAACGTACTGCATAAAATGTGTAAGCGATAGCGAACTAGCTATATGCTATAGCTACTGCATTTTAACCCTCATAATATTTGGATATTTGGTATCAAATTACTTGGCTGTAGCTAGTTGCATTAATCCTTTTGTTTTTTGTAAAGGGTAAGTGGTGATGTGAGGTATTAGCTAGTGTTTTCCGGCCACTTAAGGTGATTATTTACCACCCTGTGCTTTATTGAGTAAGTTTGATGCATGTGACCTAGCCAATAGCTATTTGATGTCATGTGCAACGATTGACTGAACTCAGCAGCACATGTATTTTACTTTTGATGTGCACAAAGTGTGGTGTGGTGTGGTGTAGTAGTTAGAAATAGTCAGGTAAGAGACTTTAGTTCTCGGGGTTTTTTTGTGTGTCTATGTGATAGCTATCTAATCCAGAATGGTTAGTATGAGTGGATGAAAGAATGGTACTTGGAAATACATAATGGGAGCACGGCCAAAGTGCTTAGTTAAAATAACTTTTTAAACAATATACAATGCTTCAATCTCTTTCAAGTTGGTGACTCATGTAGCAGTATAGATAGCTAATGTGACGCCTTCCTCTGAACTTTGTAAGTGATTCTTAATGGATATTACACTGAGCATGTGTACTTTGATGTCACGAGGGAGAAGGGGGAGTTGCACGACCATCATAGAAATTTGTAAAAGTTTGTGAACCCTTCCTCTATAACAGTCTGAATTGTGAATAGCTCCATCTCTCACATAAGCTATGGATTAACTAAGCACTTCATACGGATGGCATTGCGTGGCATTAGTGTTTCATTTCTCATATTTACATCTTGCAACTCTCGAAATGACCACAAACTCCATGTACCTGGAAATATCACCGTTCCCCACACTGGTAGTCCCAAAAGCAGTCTGTTGCCATAGAGCTTTAGGGCGGTGCATACTAAACAAGGTTCAATAATTCAGACCAAGAGTGATAAAAGCCAGTTATAATACGAACACTAAATAGAAGTATCATTAGGAAATTGTTCAACCGTTCCTGATAGAGTTAGTATCCCACCAACGCAATAGGAACTAGTTAGTAGTTTCAGCTATGAATTATAGTAGTACTACTAGTTGCCCTGGACTTCAAGTAGTATCGTCTTCTGCCACTACGATCAACTTGTCGTAGTCTTCCACACCTCCTTCTCTGTACTGTGCCGTCAACTGCACAACCAGCACACTACCTGAAGAGACGCGAGAAGATGACTCCATCCTTAGTCATAGCCGATGTGTCTATTACACAGTTGACAATGTTTGCTGGTGACAAAACTGGCCGGTGCCACAAGCTACACTGTTGTATGCAGGACCAGCACTGCCCTGCTGACCTGGCATGTGCAGGAGTAACAACAATGGAAGGTGGAGGAGGGTTGACTGGAGCAGCAGCTGGTATGGTGGGAGGAGTCATTGGGATGCTCCTAGTGCTGGTAGTATTGTTTGTGGTGGCTGGAATTATATTCTCTGTTACCTACTACAGGAAAAAGAAAATGAATAAGTAAATATTTAATGCAGTAGATAATGTAATAATATGAGAAGTAAATCTCTAACTCATTAAGCATGTTTCTTGCACTTTTTCTTTAATGGTGATCTAAAGTTAATCATTTCAGCTCTTTTTATTCAATATACCATAGGTTACTAGTGGGTGTGCATTGTTGTGCTTTCCCTCTCTCTCTCTCTCTCTCTCTCTAGGTCTGCTACTTCCAAGCCTCTCTCTAGGAAACAATCACAAAGGTATTCTATAAAGGCAAGCAAAGAGAAGTCACTGGGGAGAAAGACAAGCATGAAGCCACTGCATCAATGAGCAGCTGCAGCCGTTACTGACATCCTTTGCTCCACAAGATCTCACACAGGTGAAGACAACAGTGGTGCAAGAGAATCGGCAGAACGCGAAGAATTTACCCAAGAATCCCATGAACCAGGCAGATAAAGAAGAAACACTTCATGCTTCTATGTCCATTCCAGTCAACACCCTCTGTCACATCCTCCAAGCCACTGAAGGTCCGCTGGTGAGCCTGACAGAATCCATTGAAGAACCAGACCAGTACGAACCCATGTTAGCACTGAAACCCTCCGGGCCGATTTATGGGAATGTTTCAAAGGCAAAGCAGCCATTAGTTCCGGATTATGTCAATTACCCGAAGCGCTCATAACAACCCTACTTCCTGGAACTTCGCACGTTTCCATAAACCTCATTGATATTTAACAATGATTTATATAATTGTATTATTCTGACAACAGAAAATAAGATAAAAAAAAATCACAGGAAAAAAAATCCATGAGAAGAATACAGAAAACACATTTTTTAAAAATGTCTAAAGACCTGCTCAGATAGGAGGGGAAAGTCCTAGAAAGGGTTTCCCCCTCTTCTGTCCATCCCCCCAGGACGTTCTTGTCCTCCGGGTGGCCATCCTCCACGAGACTGTGGACCACCTCGACCAGGTTGGCCAGCCGCAGCAGATCTCCCACCCGAGCCTGCCATTCGACCAGGAGGAGGTCCCGCACTTGAGGGAGGTGGACCGGTCGCGCCGGCCGGGTCGTCCATTTGGTTGTCCCATAGCTGTGCTGGTCTGAAGTGGGGCGTGTCCATGAGCACGGAGTTTATGAGACCAGATCCATTCATGATGTTTGTAGTGCCAATAATGTAGTCCGTTATTGCAAATAGCCCAAACAAAATGAGCCATTAACAACTTATTTGAATGAACAGCCGCAGTAGTTGAAGATTAATGACTAGAAAGTGAAACTGACTTCTCTTAAACATCAAGCAAGTCAATCCATAATATAAAATATATAGTAAGTACTAATAAAAGCTTGGAAAAACAGCAACAACAACAACAACAACAAAAAAGTGAATAAGTAAACGATGCATAAACACATAATCAAATTAAGTGATATCAAAAGTTTCTTCAGTGCCTTGTACATGTGTACAACACTAGTCTATTGCTCCCAGAAGCTGTCACAAACATGCAATTTAAGCTACTATAGGTTAATTTGACAATATGGCAAAATGAAACAAAAAAAAGAAGAAAGAACAGAGACTTCCAGGAATACCATTAGACAAATCAATAACAAATCTAGTAGTGTGATAAGGCCTAAAGTATGAGTAATTGTAGCCACAAAGAGACAAAGATTTCTAGACTCGTAGGACTTTCAAAAGCAAAACTACCATACATCTAGCTAAAGACACTGTGTCATGAAGTCAACAACATTACTGGGTCTAACATTCAGTGTGCTACACAACTGTCTCTACTTCTGCACTGCCGGCTTTCTCCATACCCTCACTTACATGCAGTTTCTGGACTGCATCAAAGATTTATCTCTGGTAACTTGAAATTGATTTAGGTCATTAAATAGCTAGCACTTCTACAACATAACAGCCACACTCTCACTCAAACCTAAAAAGTGTACACGCAATATAAAAAATAAAATTATATAGTTCCAAATTCTGCTTTTTACTGACTGGCATTATTATAACTTCTAGTGTTTAGAAAACCAGTTGTTGTTGTTGTTGTTGTTGTTGTTGTTTTAATTAAAGTGCACATGTAGAGTATAACCCTCTCCACACATGAAGACTGAGGAGCCATAACATGCCTTACCATCCTCTCGTTGTGAGAGAAAGCGAAGAGCTGCTATTTCAGCAAATGTACAGCCACCGATGAAGAAAACTAGGACAGTCTGGTGCTTGTCTACTGTAGGACGTTCTACAGCATACACACACACACACACACACACACACAAACAGACACACACACACAAACAGACACACACACAAACACACACAAACAGACACACCTTTACCTGGGTGTACCATGACACCTCTGATTAGAAGGGTGTAGTGCTACACCATAGGGTGTATTGTTACACTCACACTCTAGGATCACACTCAAAAGGGTGTGCTTAAACGTGTGGTGTTTAGCTAACACCTTCATAGGAATATACCTTAACATCTCATATTGATCTGAACCATGCATTATATATATTTATAATAACCAGAGGGGTATTTTAGTTGATATTATAATCATGATCTATAAGTTGCAGTTAATTATTATTTACTTGTTTTGTTGCAGGATTGGAGAGAGCAAGATTGTATGAAACACTTCCCAGACTCACATGACAAGCTATACAAAATTACCTAACATTTGTTCTCCTCTCCTAAGAAACATTAACAGTCAGGGAGAACTGGAATTCATTATGTATGTACAGTACACTACATTGCAGGCTATCCCAAATAAATATTGTCTCCTCGAGTTCGTACCCGAAGTCATGAACTCCTTTCCATTTCTAAAAAACTAAGGGAAGGGTCGTAGTTTGTTTTTGTTTGTTTTTAGTTGGATTTTTCCAGCGTCGTCGATCTTTTACCTAGTCTTGAAGGCCAGATCCTTCCAAACCCGAAAAAGTATCTATATAATTCGGTAAAGGGTCTTTTCACTACAACAACACACTAGCTGCTAGCATTCTCCACCACAGTGACAGAGAGCAGTACACTTTAATGAAGCCTTTACACATTTACACCATCGAGTACACCCTTTCTTGCACCCACAGCGTATAAGCTCGTAGCATGCTTGTGATGCCTCTGAAAGGGTGGTCCACCGTGGTTCCCAACTCGTGGAGTTCTCCTTTTTTCCACCCCCAGTCTGCTGGGTTGGGAAGCTCCTGCTGAGCAAGCAAGGCTCTGTTCCAGCAGTATTCCTGGTAGATTGCTCGCCTTGTGTGCTGCTTGAGTGCCTCTTGAGTTGGTGGCAAGTTTTCCAGACTCCTGGCTTTCTGGATAAACAGATGTTTTCTGCTGTCGTTGACATTCAAAATATTGCTAGTTCGGTCATAGAGCAGCACAACAAACCGTTCCACAGTTGCCATAGCTGATTCACTAATGTTAGTGTTAACTTGTTGAAGTTCTTCAAATGCCTGTGTAGCCTCAGGAAAAACTTTCCATGTGTTCCATGCAGTTTTTTTGCCTCTACCACAAAATGAAGAAACGGTGTCACACCCGGTGAGTGCATGGAACATTGGGAGGGCAAAAGAAACCCGGTGGTCCATCTCCTGAACTATTTCATGGATGGGAATATGTCGCAAATTTGATCCAGTGCCAACGATAGCCACAACTCATCAAGATTGATATTCCTGAACATGGCAATTGCTATTACAATGACATCAGTATCTACTATACGCACACAGACTTTCCTGCATTCTTTCTGCACAGCATCAGCCACATGAAGGAAAAGGCGAGTGTCTGCTTCCTCATGGGAGCAGGGAACCAGATTACTCAAGTCTGGAATGGCTAGAGAGCAACACATTGCTCCCACTTGTTGCATATATGCACTTTCCTTCTTCAGTTTCGTACTTGACCATTTGCTCAGAAAGAAAGTGAAAAAGCTCAGTTTTATTGTCGTCGACATGTAAAAAGTCATTCCATTTGGGAGGGAGTAGTATTGTGGTAGGAGCCACTCTTCTTCGGACACCTTTCCCTCTGCTCTTCCTAGTGGTACTTTTCAGACTTTCTTTGAAGTATACATCCCATACTATATCAATTCGATCTACAGCCTGCAGGTGACGTGAAACATACGGAATAAACACTTTGGTTGCATAGTCTTGAAATGTCTTCAGTGATCCAGGAGGAAGCATTTGAACCACAGCAGCACCATCCAGAAACTTGGCATCAACAGGAGGCAAATTCTGTCTTTCTTTCATGAGTCAATGCATTGGAGGAGATCTGCACTTTGTTTGTTGAGCGTATTTTGCCTCCCACTGATAATGACGGTGGAGTGGCCTGGTTTTCATGTGTGAAAAATCTGTCCAAGTCTCCATCTCTGGTCTGACAAGATATATAAAGTCTTGAAAAAAGACTGCAGTCATTCTTTAGTGCAGTAACTTGCAGTTTTTGCCTTGAAGAATTATGCACTATTGATTGATTCCTGAACAGTGCTAATTTGTTTTTGGTGATTACTTCATTGATGGGCTTGTCACATTTCTCTAGCTTTCCTCAACGAATACTTTGTATTGCTCTGCACCAAGAGCTTCAATTCTTTACACAGTTTCTACCACAGAAGAATCCATGATATCTCTTGTATCGAGGACTAACAGATCTTGGCTTTTTTTCAAGAAATGGGTTTCCCAATTCTTGGAATACTGCAATTAGTGCTCTTACATCTTTTGCAAAGGAAGTTTGTACACCTGGACGCTGCTCATGATGCAAATACAATGGCTTGTATTGTCTATTAGTTGCATAGTGTTCAAACTCATTGACTACTCTTGCATCTTCAGGACCAGCCACCATCCAGCGTCTCACTGCTGATGGATTGCTTGTCAATCCAACAGCACCTCCGGATTCTTTGACTGTGGCATTATTTTGTTTGTGACACTGGTCAATTGCCATCGCTGAAAACTTACTGCTTGTTTTATGTACAACAAACTTTCCCGCACGAAATTCTTCCAGTATCTCTGGATGTTTCTCAGAAAGTGACAGCATGTCCCGAATGTGAACTGGTAGCCATCTCGAGTAGTGAGTGTGATTTAATGCAAACATCCATGGGATAATTTTTGATAGCGATTCAATGTAGAGTTGAAAATTCCCCTCACGAATAGCTCTAATATACAGCAGCAAAATAATTTTAAGGGACAAAGTTTTCAGCCAGTAGTCGAATTGTGGGTTCTGTTGCGATTGCACCTCACACCATCTTTCCAAAGTCATGTGTTCCCCTGGTTTTGATGTATAATCAGCATATGCTTTGTACAAAAGGTCATGAATACTTGCGGCTGTAATCTGGTGGGTCTTTGTCACATGGCTTACTTTGATAAAGGAATCTGCTGTACCAACGCTTGCAACATCTGCTTGCACTAGAGCATTGGTCCATCCGCTGCCCTCTAGCCGGTCACCAAGTACCTATAATTTAAATTGGTAAACAATTACATTTTTGTGCTAATTATGCAAGTTATTAGTAAATCACATACCTTCAACAAGGCCATCAGCCTTTAAAACAAAATAATTCATCGTAGCTTCAGCAGCAACATGTAAGTCAGTACACAATGAACTCTTTTGTTTTAAAGGCTGCTGGTAACACACTTGTGTATTCATCTGGAAGAGGAGCAATTATTTTAGCAGATGAAGCTTGGTTAATTATTGCTTGGCCTCGATCTTCACCTGCAAACTCATGAGATGGATGCTGTATCAACGAAATCCCTGTACCATGAAAGGAATCTTTTGAGGTGGTAGAACTGGGATTGTGGTCAAGACTGTCTACTGCTCCTACCGTTATAAGCCCTTTGCGCAATTTTAAAGGACACACAACACCCTCTGACATAAATTGCTCACAGACAGCATTGCCCAAATCAGATGTCAACTGCAACAGCCGATTGTAAGTAATACAAATCCCAAGACTAGCAAATGCGTCAATGAGAGTCCGTTTGCGTGTTGTGGCATGTACTTTCATCGCTAAATACAGTGGCAGTGGAGCTTCAAGGTCACGATGGTGACGAGAAGAAGCTGTGTCCTGAGCATTCTTGACAGTGTTAAATATCAGTAGCTGGGAAATTGAGAGAGCTGCTCTTGTGCTGGCTGTATCAACCTGCGATTGATGCTTGATACTGGGACCATCAAGAATCATGTTAACCAGGGACATCAAAGAGGGTGGTACAGCATCATATTCAGATGTTTGCTTGAAGGACCCATCAAATGCAAACTTTCTGTCAAAAATGTCTCTACGCACAACTTGAGCTGCCCGTGCCAAGTGCATTGCATCATCATCATAGTCACATGCCTTCTCGAGAGCTCTACAAACATCAACATTAAAAGTGAGGACCACGTGCTTGCCCTGTGTATGTGCTCGAAGATCTGGAAATCTCGACATCAATCTGATTTTCAATCTTGAACTGTGCACTCGGCTACTAGTAGACGCACCAAGCTGCCCCAAACGATTCTTGTACATGTCTGCCAGATCAGACAATTTAAAGACAGGAGCAACACCTTCTTCTTTCCTGAATTCTTCCATGAAGGTTGTCAGCTCTGCGAATGCAATACCGTGGAGATTATCATCACTGTCTTTTTTGGTAGCTGCATTTTTTGATGTTCTTGCTCTGTTGTAAAGACTTGTAAGGCATCTGCGATGGTATTTGGCTCCAAGAGAAATCATGTCCCCAGGTACCAGTTTTGCTAAGTAGAGCAGTGTCTCCAACTTCCAATGCACAGCTTCGGACCTTCTCATCAATGTCATATGTGCAGGCATTGGAGACCTTCAGATCCAGCTTTCTCATCACAGAAGAAGCATTGGTCCTTTGTAATATCAGCTGTGCTTTGTTTTGAACGTGTGTGCACTGAAGATGATGTGCCAACCTCTCGTGACTTTTTTCCTAATCTTTCCAGTTTCATTTGGCTAAATTTCAGCCGACATGTCTTATGCCAGGATGCGTGATGCCTCATCAAGGTTGCCTCCATGCCATCCCCATCATTGAGTTGTGTGATGTCCACGTTGATCGGCATATGCCCAAGTTCATTGAATCTAGTGAGATGATCTGCTAACGTTTTGTAGCCAACACCAGGCTATCTGCATACGGACACTGCAAAGCTGTCCCAGTGTCTTCTTGACAAAGTATGCAAAGCTTCCAATTGGTAATGGCAGCACGTTTTGATGCAGATGAGCAAGCATCTACAAGCATGTGACGTTTTGCTAGCAAACGTGGAGCAACTGTAACACCAGAGACAAGATACCAATTCACCTAGTAACACAAGCCATTAGTTCTCTTTCCTAGAAAAGTCAGACTAACAACTTACCTTCACAGAATTTTTCCAGTGTGGCCTGGGCTCTTTTCAGAAGTCTAACATGTGGTTACAAGAACTTCACCATGTGCATGTAAATTCATGCTCATGCTTGTAGATTCTTGCATGTGCTTGCATGAGCTGATACCTGAGGCTAATTAACAAGTTCTTTGATTGAGGTAAATGAACTCCTAATTTAAACTAGTTGTAACTTTGGAACAGAGTGAGTAAAAAAAAGTGAACCAAAATATTCCTATGTTTACTCACTAGCTCCAAAAATTTTCAATTAAGCGGTAGGTTCTTGATTTTTCACAGACACTTAAACTCGCCGAAATCATTGGCGGGGTCCTTCCTGTTGGCATTTATTATCCTCCCCTGTGGCATTTAGAACCCTAGCTTGTGACATTTAGTACCCTAGCTCTCTCCACCTTCTCTATTGTAGCTACTTGACATTTCTGACACATTTGTATAATATTCAAAATTTTAGGGATATAACAAAGAAATATTTTTATTTTTTAAATACTGATAGTAAAATAAAGTGATGAGTATCTACAACTGATTAAATAAGTTACAACAGCTAATGACATTCGAAATTCGGAGAACTGACTGTCCTTTAAAAAGTCAATGGACGGTCTCCCTTCAATCCTGATGTATCGTTGTATGCCAGCCACAAGATGAAGAAGTGAATTTGGAGGAAATTCCTCTCCGTTTTGTTTTCTTACTTGGGTAGATATTTCTTTCAGGGGTGTAACTTCCGAGGTAACTTCTTCTCCGCTCAGTAGAAATGTGTGCACACCATTGTTGCCATACATTGACACAGTATTTTTTGTCAGCCATGGTCTTAGAAGGTATAGCACTAAGCTTGGCCTTCATAACCTTATCCTCGTTTTTCCTGGGAGCAAATGTTCTCTTTTGTCGCTTTGTTGGAGGCTCCAAGTTATAGCCGTGAACAGAATGTTCCGTGAGTTGCTCTTGCTGAATAGCTGGGTCTACTTGACCAGTAACTAAGGTTTGTTCGCTATCAGACGTTTCCTCGTTTAAAAGGTCCATAATTTCTGATAATAAAAAGTCCAGGAATGAGTCCATAATTGTCTTCCATTAATCAAGTTAGCCTGAGAAGTGGTGGAACGGCTGTATCACCTAGCTAGCTTCTTCTTTTTTTTAGTGACCATATAAGTTAGACAGAGGCACCGAGGAAACTACCGGATTTAGGAAACGCCTCAGGCCCCTAGTAGCACCCTCGCTTCGCTCGGGATGCTACAGCTCAGGGCCTTCGGGATTCCTAAATCCGGTAGTTTCCTCGGTGCCTCTGTCTAACTTATATGTAGACACTACTACAAAGTTTTCGTACTTTTATCATAAAGCCTACAAAAAAACTGCTAAGCTGCTCTACTATAAAGGACAGGGTGGTAAAAACAAAAGGATTAAATGCAGTAGCTATAGCATATAGCTAGTTCGCTATCGCTATACACATTTTATGCAGCACGTTTAGCTTTTAGTAGCTAGCTATACTGCATTTTAACCCTCATATGGCAACCTATTTGGATATTTGGTATCAAATTACTTGGCTTACTTGAACTTTTGTCTACCGGTGAATGATATTTTGTTAACGGCATCATATATATAATTCATTGGTAGACAAAAGTTCATGTGTCAAGCAATAAGCAATTTGCAATATACGCTTACACTCCTTGAAAAGTCGAGGGAATTTTTTCGCACGTTTCGAGTAGTCTCGCGTGGCTACAAGACTGTATACAAGACACCCCAATCGAATCTTTGTGCGAAGCAAATTACCTGGGTATGCTGTCGGTACGAGCTGCGGCCGGCTGGTTAGTCACTGTTTGCATTTTATTGGAAAATAACTTCCTCCTAGGACAGTAAGTATCTGTAATTACCACTGTGTTATATCATACTAAGAAGAAGTAGTAGCTTAGGGTGTAATTATTATTACTTTTATTAGCTTCATAATCTGTTTTACGTTACTGCAGGGAATGTGCAAGTCCTACATATACTTCAGAATCTCGGTCAGTGTCTAAGACAATCTACTATAGAGTCACTACATCATGCGGCTTGTTTGGTTGGAGGAGATGCTCTAGGTAATGGGCCACTTTTGCGTATATTGAACAATAACAGAGACATAGTGTAGGGTTTTGGGGGAGCAAGAGTTTCTCATCATCTTTCTTCTATTCCCTCCTCCCTTCCCTCCTTTCTCCACTCCCTCTCCCACATAATTTAAAAATAAAAAACGATGTTGATAACCCTATTTTAAAAACAAAACAAAACAGCAGGCCATTCCTCTTTTTCCCCTCCCACTTCCTTCTCCTTTAACTCACTTTGAATGGTACACTATAACGGAGGGAGAGAGTAGTGATATACACTCCCTCCCCTCCTTTCTTATGTCTTCATCAAGAAACACACTGTGAGAGGATTAACAGTGGCATAATTTGTATTTTTTAGACAGCGAAGTGGTGTTGAGTATCGTACAATCTACCAAAGACGGCTTTCGGGAAATTTGAGTGTGTGCTGCACCGGTTTTAGACGAAACACTGCTAATGGGGATTGTGAACGTAAGTGATGCTCAATTAAATAACAACACGTATTTATTTGGCCTGCCAGTGAGTACTACATGTCCAAAATAGTACATATCCTTCCAAGTAGAAATATTTATTCCCTCACCAGTATATGGTGAAGATGACAACTATGAATACGGCATATAATGAAATTCATTGACTGTATTTAAGGTTTGATGTGACTTACATGTTATTGCAGCTATTTGTGAAACAAACTGCACCAGCCCACGATATTGCGAGTCTCCTGGCAACTGCGTCTGCATTGATTCCGGCTACAGTGGTCTGAACTGTCAGACACGTAAGGTTGTCGTTTCTTTGTATCGTGTCATTCCTATTACTTAATGCAATGACAAGTGACACTTACTGGAGTTTGTTAGTTGTGGAAACTATATGGAGAGTAAAAGTACTCATGTGTTTTAGTCTCCAATCTAGTCCATATTTCTCAAGTACCAATACACCACTGTGATATGGATATTCTGAGTTCTGATGCTAATTATACAATAAAAAAAGTCCAATATTTGGAGCACCATAGTTAAAGTTTTCACGAGATGTTATTAGCTTATTTTACAGTCAATTGTCATGTGTGGTTTGGTACATGTAGCTGTCTGTCACAACGGATGTCCTGCTCCTAGAATATGTACAGCACCGAATACATGTCAATGTACACCTGGATATACCGGACAAGATTGTGCAGAAGGTAAAGTTAAAAGTCTGGATGGGTTGTTAATAAGCCCTCAAGGAGTACACTACATTTACAAACTAGAGCTAGATTACTTTAGTAACTTAATTTACTGAAACACTTAATATATTCTTTTCTTGTTGGTGATGTGGATTTATAGCTAATTTAGTTAGCTACTACAGAGCCATGAAGCCCAGGAAAGTCACACTTCCAGGAAACCTTCCAACCTAGTAACATCAATAATTTCTTCTTGTTTCACATTTGCTAGTGACCATATCATGTGACTATATCATTTGACTATTATGCTGTGTAGCTGAATTATTGAAACAACAACAACAACAACAGTAAACAACAACTTTTCTGACTAGTAACTAATGAGCACAAAACTAAACACTTGTCCCCCCTTAACAACAAAACTATACAAAAAAGAAAAAAAGAGGAATGCAAAGAAAAACAATAGGATAAAAAATTAGCTTACTTATAATTACGCTTTCTTGGGATGTGATTCTTATTAGTTGTGTAGGTGTTAAGTGGAAGAGTATTCACTAGTTGTATTGTGGGCATTGCCAACTTTCTCTCACAGATATCGATGAGTGTGCAAACAACACATTCTGTAAGCAAATCTGTAACAATGTACCAGGATCCTATCTGTGCGCTTGTCAGGAAGGCTTCAAGCTGGCAAATGACATGGTACAATGCATTGGTAAGGGATAGCACATATACAATTAATAGCTATATATATATAATTATATAATATAATATAATCCACAAAACTATTTTCCCCCCTTTCTTTCTCTGTTTTCCGCAATGGCTGTGTATCATGGCCACCTAACAAATAGGTAGAACAAATGCCTTATTGTCGTTTGAGAGCGAGTCATCAATCCTTGTCTCCTGGAAATCACCATACTGGGACACAGGAAACATGACTCAGTTGTACAATCTCACATGCTATCGTGCAGACGACAATGAAACGGAGTCAGTCACAGAACGTTTCAATAGTACAGTAGAAAGAACAATTATAAATTTTAATGCAAGTGCCAATGTATACACTTGCTGTACCTCAGTGATCACTCAGATTGGAGGTGGACCAGTAGCATGTGGTAAGGTGGAGTCTCTACCACCAGGATCAGAAGCAGCTGACAACTCGGGGACAAAATCCACAACAAAAGAGCCAAGTTCTGCAGGCAGTGAGTCCTGAGTCTGTTTCATAATTTATGTTTTTATCCGTGTCTCCTTTATTTAGGGAGCATTCAGGAAACAGTGAGGAGTCAACCATTCATTGTAGGATTAGGAGCAGGAGGAGGAGTGGCAGTTTTGCTGTTTATTTTGTTCTTGGTTCTGGTTTCATACATGGTGTGCAGATTCAAGAGATCTGACAAAATTACTTTGCCTCCTGGTCGATCTGGAATGTGAGTCAGCATTTATGTTATTAACTGACTATACATTGGTGTTAAGTCACAATTCATGAATATTATCATATGTAATTACTATAGAAAAATAGTAGGATATTGATTACTATATAAAATAGTAGGATATTGATATTACTGATAGTAGTACTGGAAACAAGCATATCACTGGTAGTACTTGTATGTACTGGTAGATCAAGCACTGATAGTGTGGCTGTGGCAGTTCTTATATAAGCACTGGTAGTACTGGTAGCATAGGTAACACTGGTAGCATAGGTAGTACTGGTAGCATAGGTAGCACTGGTAGCATAGGTAGTACTGGTAGCATAGGTAACACTGGTAGCATAGGTAGTACTGGTAGCATAGGTAGCACTGGTAGCATAGGTAACACTGGTAGCATAGGTAACACTGGTAGCATAGGTAGCACTGGTAGCATAGGTAACACTGGTAGCATAGGTAGTACTGGTAGCATAGGTAGTACTGGTAGCATAAGTAGTACTGGTAGCATAGGTAGCACTGGTAGTATAGGTAGCACTGGTAGCATAGGTAACACTGGTAGCATAGGTAACACTGGTAGCATAGGTAGTACTGGTAGCATAGGTAGCACTGGTAGCATAGGTAGCACTGGTAGCATAGGTAACACTGGTAGCATAGGTAGTACTGGTAGCATAGGTAGTACTGGTAGCATTAGGTAGCACTGGTAGTACTGGTAGCATAGGTAGCAATGGTAGCATAGGTAACACTGGTAGCATAGGTAACACTGGTAGCATAGGTAGTATTGGTAGCATTAGGTAGTACTGGTAGCATAGGTAACACTGGTAGCATAGGTAACACTGGTAGCATAGGTAACACTGGTAGCATAGGTAGTACTGGTAGCATAGGTAGTACTGGTGGCATAGGTAGCACTGGTAGTATATGGTAGTACTGGTAGCATGATAGTAGTATAGGTAGTACTGGTAGTATTGGTAGTATAGGTAGTATTGGTAGCATAGGTAACACTGGTAGCATAGGTAGCACTGGTAGCATAGGTAGCACTGGTAGCATAGGTAGCACTGGTAGCATAGGTAACACTGGTAGCATAGGTAGTACTGGTAGCATAGGTAGTACTGGTAGCATAGGTAGTACTGGTAGCATAGGTAGTACTGGTAGCTTGGTAGTACTGGTAGCATAGGTAGTACTGGTAGTATTAGGTAGTACTGGTAGCATGGTAGTATAGGTAGTACTGGTAGTATTGGTAGTATAGGTAGTATTGGTAGCATAGGTAACACTGGTAGCATAGGTAACACTGGTAGCATAGGTAACACTGGTAGTATATGTAGCACTGGTAGTATAGGTAGTATTGGTAGCATAGGTAGCACTGGTAGTATAGGTAGTACTGGTAGTATAGGTAGTATTGTGGTAGTATAGATAGTACTGGTAGTATAGGTAGTACTGGTAGCATAGGTAGCACTGGTAGCATAGGTAGCACTGGTAGCATAGGTAGCACTGGTAGCATAGGTACCACTGGTAGCATAGGTAACACTGGTAGCATAGGTAGTATTGGTAGCATAGGTAGTACTGGTAGCATAGGTAGTACTGGTAGCATAGGTAACACTGGTAGCATAGGTAACACTGGTAGCATAGGTAGCACTGGTAGCATAGGTAACACTGGTAGTATATGTAGCACTGGTAGTATAGGTAGCATACACTGTAAAAACCGGGGTGTTTATGTTGTGGATCAGCTTTAGTGAACCAGGTTGCTGCCACCTGAGAATTACCTCTCCTACTTAGCAGGTAAACGCTAAGGCAGGGGATACCAGCCCAAGGCAATGAAGGTTTCAACCTCGCTTTCCCTTGACTATAGTTCTTAGGTTTGAATGTAAATTTACCAAGGTAATTCTGACAAAAAAGACAAAAATGTAGTACATATATTGGTAAGCATAGATGTGTGGAAGATACAAAGTACATTTAAAGGAATTTGGACAATGGAGTTGTGTGTTGTAGCTAAAAGGACTAAAGTGCAGATGGACAAATAACACTAACTGAATGGATAACAGATAAGTGAATAGATAATGGATTAAGTGAATGGATGAAAGGAATGTAATGAACCATAAGTCTTTAGTTAAATGTGGTAGTGTATTCTACCACAGTTTAGTTACACCCTAAGTGGGAAGTTTTTTTGCCATACTAAAAAGAGTTAGCTAGCTTTGTTTTAGTTATAGAATAGTATATATTTGGAAACTTGCATTTTTCACACATTATTAATCTTTCATGGCAGAATAAACCATGATTTGTTTAAGAAGGAAGAAGACCCGAGCCAACAGGCTATATATGATGTTATAGCAGTGACCAGCTCTGGGACAACCCAAGGAAAGGAAACACCCATTGGCTGTGAAGATGTTACTTTGAAAGCAAACATTTGCTATGAAAGTGTGAGAGTAAGTATGGCTGCATATCCATCCTGCATATCTGAGTATAAAGGCAATCCTTGAGGGTGTGGCACCAAATAATTATGACGACAGTATATACTAATTTGTTACTGTGAATGTGTTTTAAGATTTGTATTGTTAAACGTATTCTTTGCTTATGAATGCATTTTAATTAGCAAGATAAGTACAGTGGTGTAGAAAGATGTTTTGGTATGGGTTCCAAGGGTATGTTTTTGTGGTTTAAAAGTGTTCATGTGAGAATTCACCTCACTAGATTGTGCCCAAATATTATGGGTGGGTGGGGGACTACACCACTGAAGTATAATGTAATAAGTATTAGCTACTCTTATTTCTAAGAACAAAAAATATTTTTCAATTTTTATGAAAAGGAGGACAAATAAAGATCAGCAACATGTGAAGATAAGATCATATCTCTGATTCAGTGTTAGGGATCTAGCTCCGCAAATCGCCAAGTTTGGTCGCACTGCCATCCTGGTATGACCTTTTATGTCCCGCAGGCAACCGGCACGGTTGGTGCAGGGAACCCAGAAGGGCTCCTAAAGGCACTCGCCTGCACTATAGGTAGTACTGGTAGTATAGGTAGTACTGGTAGCATACACTGTAAAAACCGGGGTGTTTAGTTACACCCTAAGTGGGGTGTACTGGAACACTTTTTTGCATTGGGGTATATTGTTACACTCATAGGGTGTGCTGTTACACTCACACTGCGAAACACTCTATGATTATACCAAAAAGAGTGTATTTTTGTCAGGAATAATAGGTAACACCCTTTCAGGAATACTTTTTTACATACCAACATTTTATAAGAACCTGTTGACTTATAATAATTTTCTGTTGGTTTTTTTTTATTTGTTGTTTCATTGCAGCAATAAAGGCATGCTGGTATAACATGGAGCTGTGGATGAAGAACATAAATATTCATACTCGTTAACTGTTGTACTGTGCCAAGTATATTTTATTCATTTGATCACAAATAAACTGAGAGTCATTAAAAAAAAAAATATTTACTAGCCAGTCAGAGGGAGAAATGGTGAGCTTTAAGTTCTACAAAAATGTGACTTGGTTTTCTGCAATTTGATAGCCTCTCACCACACTCCACACTGCTTGAAGGTGCTCGTTTTAACTAATTGTTTTAGTTAACTTCTTGCATTATATTATTAAGCAAAATTAGAAAGCTAGGAACTGTAACATGGCTGATGATTAATTGAAGAAGAATCCCTCATAAGCGCAAGCATATCCAGTGTGCATACTACTGCACAGTTTTATAACTCCAACGGCATTGATGAAAATGTAGCTACGTTAAATATTTGTTAGGCTATGTACTGTTGCGTAGACATAGGCCGCTCTGTGCATCTTGAACTACCGCCCTCAGGCCCTAAGTACTTCGCTGCGCTAGACGCTGGACCATTAAAAGCAGCCTCGCAAAGATACTGCATTTTCTCATGGAAAACCCTTTTCCAATTACGTGTAGGTAAGTATCGCCGGGTTAAATAAGTTTAAAACGCTTTACCATAATATAAGTAAAACTCTCGACTGGAAGTGGTCGTCTAAACTATTGTTGCGCGCTATAATATAGTCTACTGATATGATTCCTACTACGGCTACGCTACTGTGTCTTGGTGAACTTGAAGGAAGCTTCGCTGTCCCTACCCTGGCTTATGCTTCTGGGGTTATGGCTAGCGGTCAGTGGGTTTCTAAGTATTTTAGCTGCACGGGGTCACCCAGGTCATTTTTTTCCCCTGGTGAAGTTGTGTTTCCTGAACAATTTTTTCTAAGCTATGTATAGCTACTGTATGAATTAATTAAGTAAACAGCAAGGGTGGCCTGAATTATGATAGTGATATTTTGTGGTAGTTTTAGCTATATATTATGACAAGGGCTCGTCAGTTTGTTTGTTCCACAGTACTCTTGAAAATTTTCATTTCTTTGTGAGAAAGTGTGGGTGCATGTTGGAATGGTTTCTAGTTACTGAATTGTTCCAAAACATGCTCCACCAAAATTATCCTCACTCATAGTTTTTCCCATGGCCACCCTAACATCCTTTAGTGTGCTCCTGGACAATGAAGGGGAGATAATTATTGCATACAACTCAACGTATTATTATATTTTCTACTTTGTTTTAAGCCCATGGTTTCATGCGGGTTATGGGAGCCCTGGGATTCCCACCCTAATTTTTTTTACCCCTTCTGAATTTATTTCAATGTAAGTTATGAAAAAAATGTAGGAATTTGTAGTAGTTTGTCGAAGTTTTCGTGATCATGACTTCACCATTTTCATGTGGCTAAACGGTTTTTGTGACTTTACAAATCTTTCTCTTATCTCTCTCTCTCTCCCCCCTCCCCCCCAGTGAAAATCGTGTATGAAATGAAGTCCTGTCATTCTAGTTCATGCAATTCTGATAAACTTCAGTGAAATCATTTTACTTATCTGCTTATTCTTCATTGAGCTGTTGTTGAAGGACTTTTTCAGATTGCCCATTGCTTAATTATGGTTTAAACAGTTTATTAAGTGATTATCCGTTTTTATTATGTATCTCTGAGGCAATGTCAATAAATTTGTCAGTTCTCTAAGCGTACAAGTGATAATATCACAGCTTCAGAAGCACAGTGTCATATTAGCTTGTATAACCAGGTTTCGTGCCAAGGTGGTAGGGGCACCCTGAAATCCCCCATCTCTTCCAAGCCTTAGTTCCCCTAGAATTTTAATTTAGTAAGCTACAATAGCTATAAGCTTTAATTATGTGACAAAGCACAGGTTAGTATAAGGTATATACACTTTCACATAGGCATGCCCATCAAAGCAGTATGGGTTTCCAAAATGAGACTGGCCAAGTACACCAGTGTTTCCCACCCCCAGCGCAGAATCCAGTATGACACCCTGATAACTTAGTCATCATATGCTTTTTCTGAAGTAAGAGTATGTTCTTTCCCCAATTCTAATGTCACTATGAAGCATTTGTGCATTTTTCAGCTGATGTTGTGAGAATAGGGAACAAGAATTTTCTTCTGTTGGCCAAATATATTGGCTTCCAGTATTCAGATGTGCAGTGATGGAAGAAAAATGTCCATTTTTCACATGCAGTTCATAGAATAAGACTAGGACAAGTCATAGGAGCTATGACAACCACTAAGGTCATAAGCAACTTGGCATGATACAGTATAGTATTGATGACCATTACCAAATGCAAGTCGTATGACCTCATAGAGGTAGTTGCAGGTCTTATAAGTCACGATGTGGATTTGGGACTGGTAGACAGTTAATTTGCTAATTTTTTTCAACAGACAATGTTGGTTAGCAATTGTTGTTGTTTTTTTGTTTGTTTGTTAACCCTAAGCGCGTATGCGCAAGAGGTTTGTAGTAGTTTCCCTGTCAGTCTGTCTGTCATGCTCTGATTTTGGAGATTACTATTAACTGTGATTTAGGTATGAACTTATTCAGAAAGAAGATTAAGGTCCTTTTATTGTGCTACTTTTTTTTAATTTGGGGCTCATTGTTGATAAAACGTGAAGCTTTCAGCTCCACATTGGTACCAGCTGGGTAACTCCCCCTAGCGTCACGTCATAATCACTTGACTTCTTGCAGCCCGCAGTGTAGTTTGCTTTATGCTCAGGGAAGTTAACCGATGGATTTGAATGAAGTGAAGTTCACATTGAAAAATTATAACAGTGAGTGTTTCTGGCTAGTTTAGCTTCTCTTATGAAGACAGCATTCCCATGTACTATTTTCATTACTTGAGCTATATTGATGCCTCATTAAAATAGCTAACAGATTGCTTTGTTCTTTTTTAAGGAGATTATATTATTATAATAGCTAGGTAATGTTTAATAGCACTGAGGGTTCGCAGCTTTGCTGCTTCATTTGTTTTGTTTTTGTTTTGTTTATTATTCTTATTTAAAGCTTATCTGTATTATATAATTTATAGCCAGTACACAATGTTTTTTGTACGGTAGTGAAGAGGTGGTGTAGTTTCACTGACCATACACACCCTTCCTTCTGCGGGGGGGAAAGGCATTATACTTGTGATGTGCTTCAGTAAAAAAATTGACATATAAGGTCAAAGGGTAAAATTCATCTTTATAAAATCATCATGCACAATTTGTTTGAACAATTTACACGGCCGACTTTTTTAAATTAGCGTACAAGCAAAACAAGGTTTTCCAAGAAATTATTGCACTGTATACATCCTAACTCTATATAAGACTTGCTTACTAACAAAAGAAACAGGAAGGAACCTAAGAAGCTTAACACACAAAGCAGCAAATGTATATTTATTGTTTGTTCTTAGCTAGTCAGCACATGTAACACACAACACTCTCACATGCACGCGTTCACTGGATATACCAACACAAGATATACATTGTAGTCTCTTGGTACCTTGGCATGTTGGGCAATGGATTTTCAAGTACAAACAGCGATGACAAACAGCGCGTTGTTAACCAAGGTAACGAATGAACACAACAAATGTGAGTCAAAGTACAAAAGTTACATACATCCGTCCAAGCATATATGATTTATACAATCATATATCCCTGATTTTTTGTGTTGTCCCTGATAGTGTCTCGCTCGCTGCCAATTATTGCAGATATAATTACCACGGTTGAGCTTTGTATGTGTGTGTGTGTGTGTGTGTGTTTGCAATTGCATGACTTTTAACTTCATTCTCATATTTTACCACTGCTCTGCATTTTATCACGTGATGCCAGGAATGATTCTCTCTAAGAAAGTTGCTAGCTGTACTAACTTTAGCGATGATGTTTCAGCTCATGACTTAAAGCCGTAGTACTAGTGGCTGGACCCATCGGTTTGCTTCCTAACCACAGTTATATGGTATTGCTCTATCTTGTGTAAAACCAGTGTTGTTGTTATTCAGGGAGCGGAGGAATGAGGGCTTGTACATCTCCTTAAGTCTAGTTTGCTGCCCTTCCCCCACCCCTTAGGGATTAAAGACATCCTAAAATTAATATTTACAAGGGAAAAAATAGAATACATTGATATGTGATTATTTTTTCCCCCCAAATGTCAATTAGTCATCATTAGACATTAGATTACAATGGCTAACCTAATTCTTGGTCTAATTTAATCAGCGTCGTTTGTGCTAAACAACTTTCCACATAAGCAGTGTAGGGCAGACTGTGGCAAGTGCATTGGGGATGCTTAGCTTGTACTATCTATTGTGCTGCTAAATTATGACACGGAGCAGTAATATCTTTTGGGGCTAAGGAAATAATAAATGTGGTCTTATTGGATAAAATGCTTTCTTCGTGATTTCATCAATTGATAAACTTTTGTTTTGTTTTTTGGTGTCCAGAGGCATGGAAGATTTTGGAATAGGGAGGATCCACTGCACTTGAGTTAGACAGGGAAGTACTTTGCTTCCCTTTGCTCCCCTCCTCCCATCATCCACATGCACACACACACACACACACACACACACACACATATCCCAGATAGTTTGACTTTCGTGGAGACATTTGCCCCAATTTTTCATAACATTTTGTGGTAGTTAATATAAATATAATATAATATGGAAGGTACTGTACTAAACTAGCTTGATTCTCTTAAAAAATGTCTACATGTGTTAAAATTACAAGCACGAAAACACAAATCTGAGAATCTTGAATTATGTTGAGCTAGTTTTACTTGAGACATACACTTTCAATGTAGGAGTGTGAAGTGGCAGGTGTAATGGTGCAGTGACTACTCCACTGGTGTACACGTGATGACTCCTGGACTTCAATACAACTAGAGGTGAGGAACTCTGGAATGACTTCTTAACTCCACTAACAAGAAGGAGGCCTTGTGAAATTATTTTTTTATTTAATATAAATCATTTTAATTGACTGGTAGATATTTCCATTTAATGCACACTTAGACAACCTGAAATATAGGGAGCGACTTAAAGTCTGAACTTTTAGAACTCTTGTCACGTCATTTACTAACAGAATAATCCTTTGAAACCATTTGTATGTGTGGCCGGGGACACACACACACACACACACACACACACATTATATTGATTCAACTTTTCATTTGTAAAGTATTGAATTCAAATGAAAGGTGAATAGTTCCCGAATCATTTGGTCAATGACCTGACGATAGCTATGCACAATCACCTGGTCTCACACACGCACACACATAGCTACAGTAGTGAAATAAGTGAAAGAAGAAAAGTAATGGTACAGATGATAGTTGGCGAGCGAGCGTAGCGAGCGAGACACTTACAGGGGTAAAAATGAAAAAAATCGGGGATGTTTGTTTATTTATTTATTTATATATATGTTTGGACGTATGTATGTCATTTTGTACTTTGACCCTCCGTATTTTTGTGTTCGCTCGGCGTTCGACCCCGTCCCAAACTTCACCAAACAGAATCCTCTGGTTTAGCGACCATTACCCGTATCACCTTAGAAATTGAATTGTTTACCGCTTTGAATTGTTTTGCGGGTGCTGGGAGCTCCATTTCTATTCGAGTTAGTGGCGGTGGTAAGTTAATACACTATTTGTCACAGTTGTAGCACTACTCAACAGCATTTACTTGACAATTCATTGTCCACTAGACGAACCACGAAGGTAAGTCTTGCGTAGGTATGTTCAGTTATGTGAAAGTATTGTGCGTTACAACTACTATTAAGAATATCACAAAGAAAATTTTAAATAACGTGACTTGATTTTGTTGCTTCTTTTTCAATTCAAACAGTTGAGGGGAGTGGTTACTATGGCATTGAATCCCCTTTACCGTATATTAGTAATTTAGCAACTCAACTTTATTTTAGTAGTTTGAGTAACAACAGTGTAGTTTAAAGCTCGCTCGCCATTTGTGCTCAAGCACACCACTAGTTAGTCATTTTTTACACAGGGGCTGGAGTCAAGTATTTCTATGGTCCTGTGATTTCCAGATAATGTAAGATTCATTAACCCTTTCACCGCCAAGTTTATGACGACATCGGTAACATGAAAATGTAACTAGTGACGTGCTTGAGCACAAATGGCGAGCGAGCCTAATACTACACTGGAGTGTTAAACGTTTGGTTTTAACTTCTAATATTCAAGCTACTAAAAAAAAGTGGAGTTTTTAAATCATGTATTATACGGTAAAGGCATTCAATGCCATAGTAACCACTCCCCGAAACTGTTTCAATTGAAACAAAAAATAAGTCACGTTCTTTAAACTTTTTCTTTGGGATATTTTTTGTAACGCACAATACTTTCACATAACTGAACATACGTACGCAAGACTTACCTTCGTGTTAAATGTAGTTGACAATAAATATTCAAGTAAATACTGTTGCATAGGGCTTATAACTATGACAAATAGCGTATTAACTTACCACCGCAACTAACTTGATAGAAATGGAACTCCAGTAAGTTTTTGAGTTTAAACTGCACCCACAAAAAAATTCAAAGTGTCAGTAAACAATTCAATTTCTAGGATGATACGGGTAATGATCGTTAAACCGGAGGATACTGTTTGGGACGGGGTCGAATGCTGAGTTAACTCGAAAATACGAGAGGGTCAAAGTACACAATGGCATACATACGTCTAACATATAAACAAACAAACATCCCCGATTTTAAATTGTGTTACCCCTGAGAGTGTCTTGCTCGCTCTGCTCGCCAATAATATTTTTTTTTTTTCCTGCACAGACATTCAGCAACGAGATATGTTCTAAAAGCAGGTACAGTCAAAACTGTTTACTATGATGCAAAAAAAAAGTCTATTAGTCCAACAAATAGCTACAAATTTGGACTTACTGTTACCAACCATACTAACTGAAATTCAATTTCTGAATGTCTCAGAGCTGTGGTTCAAACAGAGTACATGCTTATTCATCTTCTATTTGATGGATTCTGAGCTTCTCAACCTCGTACTATTAAATATTTTTTGGAGGACAAACAACTCAACGGTTAGCGTTCCAGCAGCCATATTTTTTTTTAATTGTAAAAAACAACAACAACTAATACCTGTACTATCATTTCGATTTTATTACAGGAGAACAGCCGACCAAATGCAAAACGCCACGTGGCGTCTACGGCGGTGAAAGGGTTAAAAAGACCTGAACCCTGCAGTACATAGCTACACTTTCATCAATGCCATTGGAGGGACATTATAAACTCAAGGCGGGGTCACTATCTAATTGTGTCTTTCTCTGGAAGGACCTGGGACCTGAGTGATTAAGTAAAAAACTACACCAGTTATATAAAACTGTGCAGTGATATAGGTAGTTAGTAAACTGGGTGTGGCACCAGCGGTATTAATTATGGCGAACTTGTACATTTTGCACAAGAATGCTTGATCATAATGAAGCCACTTTGGCAAGTGCTCCAAAGGAGACCTACAAAATCTTTGTCTAATAATTGACGAGGAAATTCAATGGCTACTGTGCTGGTGTATATTTCCAAGTAAAATAGCTCTACTTGTGTTTTAAGTCAGTGACTTTAAAATGTTTTGCTTGTGGTTTTGAGGTGTGACTTTGTACCTGAAATTAATTCTGCAATTTGCCAAAAAATTGATGCTACTTGGTAACACTGTAGAATGTCATTATCCAAACACTTCAGTTAACCGAACACCATAAATCTAATAATAGCATGTACAAACAAGAATACATAATACTATATTACATAATTATAATACGTTTTCTGTTTTGTTCAGTTCTCTGAACATTTAAATTATCTGAACACCTCCCAGTCGCAACTTATCCAGATAACTGACATTCTACTGTATACCATTTCATATGTCCTCCTGTATACATGCATCAACACTTCACACATAGTTACTTGACTGCAGCCATTCGTGTCATTTACCAGCTGTATATGTCTTGGTTTTGTTGTTGGTGGTGAGGTGTAAAGAAGGTCAAATAATAAAAAATAAAGAGAAAATAATGAAGTTAATAATAAAGTTCTCGAAGGACCAGAATTCTTATAATGGCATCTAATTAGTCAGTCAGATATACAGAGGCTCCCGCCAGCACTTAGACTTTATTTGCGCAAGAATAATAATTGATTGCGAGTTGGTACAGATTATATAGGGTGATATGGTATAGAACTAAGATAGGTAGGAAGTAGGTGGAGATTGAGATGAATATGATTAAGTTTTAAGATGAGAGGCGCCCGCAAGCTGGCCAAATGTAAGGTGTGGGTGTTAAATGATGAGATAAATGTGGTGGTAATCAATAACAGGTTCTGTTCCAAGTTCAGACGGATAGCTGTAGGTCAGTTCTTCCTCCTTTGTGGGGATGGTTCCGACAGACAGTTATCCTGAGATTGACCACTCTGGGTGGAGACAAGACAGTTGTTGTTGTTGTTGTTTTGTTTTATCAGTTCACACACTTCACTACTTTGAAGTTTTGCTCAGTGCAGGTTTGTGCCATTGGCATTAAACTGAGAAGGCAGAACTGCCGTATGTGTATACTGAATGTTTGACATCGTGGTTCCTATGTGATTGTGTAGATGAGCATTAATAAAAATATATATGCAATAAAGCATTCCTTAAGGCAGTAATACCTAGGTGAGATGTATTTTTAACTATTCTAGTGCGAGAGTTATATCTGAGTTCAATCAAATGATGTCTAAATTTATTATCCAGCTATTATTTATATGTACCATACTGCTCTGTGTGTGTGTGTGTGTGTGTGTGTGTACATGTGTGTGTGTGTGTACATGTGTGTGTGTTATGTGTTTTGCAGAGTACTGAAGTCTTTTTGCTGTACTTCATGTGACAGACTAAAATTAGTTTACTAAAGGTATGTTTAATTTTTTGTGTTAGTTGTTGTACAAATATTTTTGTGGATGATTCTCTCTTTCACGGCTTTTTTTTTTTTTTTTTTTTTTTTTTAAACCATACAAATTTTTTTTAAATGTTTGGCTGTCACCAGGAATTGAACCCGGACCGCTTGCTTAACACACAAACACTCTGTGGCTGAGTGATAATTTTCCAAAAGTGGGTGTATGCTCCTCTTTTTTCTTTCTAAGGCGCCACACAGCTTATTGTGTAAGGAAGTCCACATCAATCGAACAGATCGATTTTCAAAGAGAAGTTTTGGCTAGACGGTAGTATAAATTACAACTTTCTATCTAGAATGATTTGCAAGTTGGAAATAAAATAGCTTTGGTATTGTGACTGAAGACTACTCTTTGTTTCTTACTGTATGTGCCAGAAAGTTAACAATGAATACATGAAGTGACTAAACCAGCTGTTAATATTGTTTTGCTAGTTATAATTGCACTACCAGAATGCTTTTGTTTTGCTATCTCGAGGGTTTCTCAAAGGTAATGCTTTTTGAAAGCATGAGCAGAGTGCTTGTGATAAATACGCAATAGATGCACTTTGAACAATGCCAGCTCTACTAAATGCTTCAGATGCTGTTTACTGTGGTTTGGTATATCACACCTCTTACACCACACTCAATTCCTGGCCAGACCACTTAGAAAAGCCAGAGAAGCCCCTGATCGAGTGGTCTCATGTTGGATTCCTACTGATAGACAAACATTTTTTTTAATTTCTTTTTATTGTTTTTAAAAAGCCTGTGAAAAGAGAGAATACATATGTGACCGTCTACGGGGAAAATCGGGCAGCATGCGTAGACGTCGCAAAAAGATCGATTTAGTTCTTAAAATTGTATTAAATAAGCCTAACGAAGGGAACGGTTAGGCGATATATAGCGGGAATGGCTAAAGCTATGGCGATAAAACTTGGAGAGCTTAATATCTGCTTGCCGAGGAGTCTGTAAGTGCCAAAAATAAAATTTTTTGTCGGGGCCGCGTTGTGCCCGATTTTCCTGTAGACGGTCACATATTGGATTCCTAGTGATAGACAAACATTTTTTTTTTTAATTTCTTTTTATTGTTTTCAAAAAGCCGGTGAAAGAGAGAGAATACATCTAATGAGAAAAGGAAGGCTGAGAAAGAAATTGTGAAATATTTTTATGCTCTTGATTTTTAGATGCAGTGAACAGTGGAATTCTGCTGATGCTTGTCGTATGGCAAAACAAGCACAGAATTTTGTTACCAGTGTAGGCCACTCCCCCACAAGAAGGTGGTGGCCCCCTAGTGAATTGTCCTTCTCAAGATAACTGGAAAGGAAGCTGCGAACATTCTTAACACCTGTCATTCTATCATATCCCACTTCTTTGTGCATTTTCATTGAACCCACTGGGTTTTCTTTTCTTTGTTTGTTTTTTGTTGCTTTTTTGTTTGTTTTTTTGTTTTTTGTTTTGTTTTTTGTTGGTTATACTTATTGATAGTTTTGTGCAGTAACTCATTGCGCAGTGAAATCTCACACAACAGGAGTGGGAGGATTTGTGGAGGAGGTTAACTACTACTACAAATATATTTCTATTACAACAGTGGTTACATTCATTTTGGCTGTTGTACGGAGTCGGATATGAAGTCCACAATAAGCAAGCAGTGCATACTAATCCACCACTAAAACCAGCAAATATGGCATTGCAGCATATTATTATAGATACAGAGTAATCAAAATAATGTAACTCGTTCAACTTCAACTATTTCACTTTTACTTGTAGTTCTACTTAGTCAGTCATATGCACTGGTAAAAATTGTTACTGTGGCAGATATTTTAGACTTACAGTAACATAAAAGTACCAACCAACAAAGCTAAATTCTAGTGAGTATGTAGAGAGACTTGAAATTTGCGTCATAACAACCAGTTAGCTATAGAGTGGACGTATGAACAACCTCGACATTTTGTATGGAAACACTGTATAATAGTGCATAGCTACAGTGAATGTTCTTCCTGCCCCATCCAATTAGATAATTTATTGCTTATTACTCCTTGGAACAAGCAAACCTCTAATTTATGATCTGAAAGATTGCTCTTGATTTGTAGGTTCTCTTTTAGAAAGTTTGTGATAAAATTAATAATGATCACTCCGATCACTGGAGTTCATATTTTCCATTGCTAGTAGCTACTGTTTTGGTTAACTAAAACTAAAAAAAAACCCTTAGTTTGAAGAACAGCTATATAAAACTAAATGGAGAAGATAGAAAATTTGATTAAAACTAAAATTACCCTAGAGTGGATGACAATTAATATATTACAATTAGCTAAGTAAACATATAGCTATGAACCTCTCTACAATGGATTTCTGGAAAAGCAACCTTAAATCTCAACGACAGCAAACACTATGGCAAAATGATCTTCCACAATCTAAAATAGCTAACCTCTGAAAGCAACCAAACTCTTAACAAAGATCAAAACATTTGTCCCCATGCATGGGTGGCCTTTGTAAAGAGTTTTGCTGTAAAAAAAAATACAGTACAAATATGTCATATAATCAACCCATAATATTATGGGTTGATTATATGTATGTTTGTATGCTTTTCTCACCTAATTTAGATAAGCATTCTCAAATGTTTCCCACAACGCTCTTGTGCGTGCATAATTCATCAGCGACCTCACCTAGTTTCCAACCTGACGTTATAACCAACAAATTCATCATCGATTCTTTAATATTTGAACAACAATTTATTGTTCGTTGGAGCAAAGTTAAATTCCGAGATCATTCGAGTCCAGCCTGGATCATCAGTGTGTACATACTCTCAGAATTGTTTGTAAAACGACTGTAACTATAACAACAGTCCGCGCCCACCTAGTCAGCGTTAAAAGGAAGGTCGATTTTCTCGTGTCCAGTCTCCATAAAGTAATACACAGCTTGTGCTGGGTGGAATGGCCATGTAAGAAAGGTTAGAGATGTTTAGGTGGCTATACTTTATTCGGGGGCTGCATATGCACGTGCAAGTTGAGACTTATGGCTAGCTATAAGAAAATGTATTTACTGTCTGTTGGCTCTTGTGTATGTAAGTGAGATTGTTATGCTGGATACTTAACCTGACCTTTCTTAGGTGATGTAGCTAAACTTGGCTGGTTGCACCAATCACGGGTATCCACTGTGTGATCTTATTTTTTTGGATATGCACATGTGCAGGGCTGCCTCTATGTCAGAGTAGTATATGGCACACCTAAAACTGTAACTAAATCATACAATTAATTGAAGGTGTTTGTTGGTTTCTTCTACTACCATGCCTTCTGTCTCAAAAAATAGATGGCTCTATTTTTTCTCATCCATGACATGATCAATGAATTACACCAAAATGTATAGCAATGACCTATAGCTGGCTACAGTGTACATGCCATGGCTCCGTCTTATTCATTATACATGTGCTACAGTGTACGTGTGCTGTGTTTTATCCATTATACATGTGGTACAGTGTACATGTGCTCAGTCTCCATGGCTTTGTTTTATTCATTATACATGTGCTACAGTGTACATGTGACCAGTCTCCATGACTGTGTTTTATTCATTATACATGTGCTACAGTGTACATGTGCTCAGTCTCCATGACTGTGTTTTATTCATTATACATGTGCTACAGTGTACATGTGCTCAGTCTCCATGGCTGTGTTTTATTCATTATACATGTGCTACTGGTACATGTGCTCAGTCTCCACGACTGTGTTTTATTCGTTATACATGTGCTACAGTGTACATGTGCTCAGTCTCCATGACTGTGTTTTATTCGTTATACATGTGCTACAGTGTACATGTGCTCAGTCTCCATGACTGTGTTTTATTCATTATACATGTGCTACAGTGTACATGTGCTCAGTCTCCATGGCTGTGTTTTATTCATTATACATGTGCTACAGTGTACATGTGCTCAGTCTCCATGGCTGTGTTTTATTCATTATACATGTGCTACAGTGTACATGTGCTCAGTCTCCATGGTTGTGTTTTATTCATTATACGTGTGCTACAGTGTACATGTGCTCAGTCTCCATGGCTGTGTTTTATTCATTATACATGTGCTACAGTGTACATGTGCTCAGTCTCCATGACTGTGGTTTATTCATTATACATGTGCTAGTGTACATGTGCTCAGTCTCCATGACTGCGGTTTATTCATTGTACATGTGCTACAGTGTACATGTGCTACAGTGTGCATGTGTTCAGCCTCCATGGCTGTGTTTTATTCATTGTGTTTAGTTTCCATGGGAGGCATGACAGTGACAGATAAGCCATACCAGTGTAGTGTGTGTGAGAGAGCATTCATACGCAAGCAAGACATTGGTAGACACAGATGTGTGACTACACGTTGAAAACATTAGTTACTGTGATTTAGACTTGTCACTTGTGGAAGAGAAGCATCATCCAATATGGGTGGCTTTCTTTCAAGGTTCAAGGTGTGTGTGTGTATATATGTATGTGTGTGTGTATATATGTATGTGTGCGTGTGTGTGTGTGTGGTGTAGTGGTTGTGTCCTTGGCTCAGGGCCTGAGGGTCTTGAGTTCAAGCCCCACACTCAGGCAGCTTTCCATCTTGTTTTCCACCTGCCTCCCACCAGCCCCACAAGTCCGCTCAGCTGTGATTGGGTACCTGGCATTTACTGGGTTGCAAATTCAAGGCCTTTTCTCATGAAACAGCAATGGTCTAGGTGGGACTTTGGGTGCCTACATCACTTGCTGTGAGGACAGGCTTGTGCTCCTGCGAGAGTTCCTAGCCCGGCTCTAGGAACTTTGCTTGTACGACTCGCAGTGCATGCTTAGTGCACACGGGCATCCTGGCTCTACCAGGTGCGCATAACCGCTAGCGGTTGCAAGATAATTAGCTTTTTGCATGTGTGTGTATACACATGTTTCTAATATACAGTGAGATATGCCACAGAGTAGTGAGGTCATATGTCCCTATAGTGAAGCTAGTCTAAAAAGGCTATGCTTTATTTGTGTATGTACATTGATTTTCCCACAAATATTGGGCATTTGATGTGGCATACATCAACAACAACAGTTCACTTTCTGTGCATTTCAATGTAATGACATCACCGTGAGTTGGTCAACATCTATTACACTTCTATAATATCCTGAAGGCTTCTTTTTTTTTCTTTTTTTTTTCTTTCCAAATATTTGCTTACCAGCAGCCCTACCCCTCAACTAATGTTTCCTTGGACAAGATCAGTGGGTCTGTGCTAATGAACCATCTATTTACTAATTAGTGTACCTACTTTGGGGCAGGTGAGACAAAAACAACTGGGGGGGTGAGGTTATTACACTGAAACCTCTCTATCCAGAACTGTGTGGGACCAAACCTAAGAAATGTCCCCTAACTCAGAAACACATTCAAGTAACATTCGCTGGTAGCTTTAGAACTGTTCAGATTAACCTCACTGACTTTCCTTCTTATTTTCTGCTATAATTATCTCGAGCTTTCTTGCTAGAGTTAAAATGCTATACTTGAGTGCCGTGACCTTTCTTCCATTCCCTCCAGTCGTTAAGTTCTAGAACTAGTGGGCCCACTGAACTAGCATCTTGATTTCCATGTTCCACTCTCCTCAACACCGCAATTGAATTCTCAAAGTAACACGTGAAAATATTTACACAATTTTATTCATTGATTTTGGTTTGGTAGCTTATTAACAGTCATTCACTGTTTATTAGTGTCTGGTAGACAGAGGTGTCTGTAACTTAGACGGACGGATAAGAGAGGTTCCAGTGTATCTGCAATCTTCTTGTTGATATTTTATCAGTTCATCCTAGTTACCTCAGTTTATACTTTTATATATTATTAAGTATTCTCCATAGTATCTGCTTTCACATTTACACACACATATATACATGTAACTCTTATTAACACTCAGCACGCATGCTCGAGAGAATTATAGTAGTGTGTTTGTCAGTCTGTCTGTCTGTTAACATTCGATTTCATGAATGGCTCAGAACTAACCTTTAAACAAGTATGACCTAACCCAGTATGAGAATTTAAGACTTTTTCAAATTTCGAGCTAGTTTCCTAGGAAATGTGGAGAAACTTCAGCTCCAAACAAGCGCAAGCTAAATGCAACAAACCTTACCTTTTGCGTACATGGTTTTACATCATACAGCAGTCATGTGATCACTTATAGTTCACGTATTTTCTCTTAACCGCGTGTGTCCTTGGTAGTTAGAAGTTAAAGTAATCTGAAAAAATCATAGTTGTGTAATAATGCGCTGAGGGTTTGCACCCTGGGTGCTCTAGTTCTGTTCAGTCCTTCCTATTTTTCCTTTACTACTTTGTGCTTTCATTTTTCTATTTGCTATACTTAAGCTTATCCATATACTGTTTTATATTCTTGCTTGCTTTTGTGTGTCTTTTATTTTGTTTTGTTTTATGTTCTGTAATTATACTTCATTTTGGTTGAATTTGAGACTGAGTGCTGATAGGGATCTTGAGCATACTGGGAATAGTGGATAGACCTGAGTCAGTGTATGTAATTAAGTCTCGAGATATTTTAGCTTTTTTTCCTTTGTTTTTGTTTGTAGTTTTTGCGTGATAGTTTGGTCGAGTTAGTATGGCTTTACCTGATTGTTATGTGCTACTCTAAGCTACTCATCTTGGCTTGGACCATTACAAAGCTCGCTCCGAAGTAGTTAAAACTATCTCCCAGTATCCTCCAAAACTGAAGAGTGCTATTCTGGAACTCAATACAAAATTTTATGGGAATAGAAAAAAAAACGCAGCTTCCCACTCTATAATGACCGAATGGATCACTTGAAATGTTTTGAGAATGCACTGTAAATGTGTGTGTGTGTATGTGTGTGTGTGTGTGTGTGTGTGTGCGTGTATGGTGTAGCTCTGGGCCTGAGATCCTAGTCCAAGCCCCACTCTGGCAATTTTCCATTTAGTTTTTTCTTCCTCAGCCTCCCACCAGCCCCACCAGTCAACCCAGCTGTGATTAAATGCCTGGCATTTGCTGGGGTGCAAATTCAAGGTAATGAAACAGTGTTGGTGCCCACATCACTAGTTTATTTGTTACAATAAAATGAACTACTACCAGACTCCCCCAAATTTATACCTGAATTTCCCTGTAAATACATAAAAAATGTTTACTTGGAAACTCTGGTGGTAAGGTGCTTATGTGTGTGAGTGTGTGTTTGTGTGTGTGTGTGTATTGCAGGAGTCTCTACACATACACATGTACATACATGAGTGTTTGTGGGTCCCTCATCTGAAATTACATGGGTGAGATCAACCAAGATGTAGTTGTGGTTATGTGGCTTATGTGATAATGTTTGTTGTGTGTTCATGATTGCCTTGGTTGGCAGTCATCAGCTATTCTTGGTGAGGGACTATTGCCTCAAAGCAGTCACTCTTGTGTTTTTATTTTGTTGTTCATTGGTGGGTGTTTTTTTGTGGGGTCATTCTACACTTGTAGATTTACTTGATTTCAATTGTGAAATTCTGAAAAAATATTCAGTAAATTTGTATTGGTATTTTGGCACTTGAATAGGGGGAAAAAAGAAGTACAGGAAACTTTTTATAGTATTGAGAACAATTCAAAAACCAACTATTCAAAGTTGGAAATGGAGCTCAAATACAGTCCATCTGCAGTAGAGTAGCTGTTGAAGCTGCTGCATGAAAACTAACTTATGATCATTAATACTAATTTACATTTGAACGTCACGCCTTCATTCACTCACTAGTATTCCTATTTCTGTCTCTTGCACTAATTACTGTTAGAATTACTCTCTTATACTGATTGCTTTCTCTTCCTTCAGTTGTTGGTTCTCTCTTCTAAACTTTGTGATTTGGACTTTTCTCTCTCTATTATTTTTGGTATCATCTCTCATTTTGGAAGGTTACTACCTCTACTAGTTGTTTTGCGCTCACCGACTGCCTTTGATGTTGTTCTTGTAATTTACTATTAATAATATTTATTCGTAAATTGTATACATACACTTGAACTAATTCTGAAGGCGAGTCAAACGGCTGGAATTTACAACCCAGTCAAAGGTAGCTATCATCAGTTTATTTAGTCATCGGTTGGGTCAAGTCGGTGGTCTAATTCAGTAGCAGTGATGCACCATAACAACCAAAGCAGTGTATAATGCTGCCATTGTGTGTGTGTGTGTGTGTATGTGGCACGAGGCAGGCAAGATGTGTTGCGTTTGTGTGTATGCTGGAAACAGTGTGGTTAATACAAATTGGAAATTGTGTTGGTATTATTCATTTCAAGAACTCATTGTGGAGACACATGAATGTGTGTAAACATTGCATTATGACAGCTATTGTTGTTGTTGGCTATGACCTGGCTGGTGCACTTCTCATCTTCATGTCATCAGTGTACACATCTTAGGCTGAGGTGGGTACACGGATACATGGATGATTTCATCTTAGAGATGTTAACTAAAAGAGGCTACACTTTGTGTAAATTTCACTACAGTATCCGAACACCACATGCAATTACTCATTTGTTTTAACAAGGACAATACTACAAAGTTACCCAGTGCTAATTTTATGAAAATTTCTGAAATTTATGACTACTTCTGTAAGTTATTTGTGAGTAAGCAAAACATACTCTCAATTGACACATGTAAAAAGGACTTGATTACTTTTTGTTGGAATGTTGCTATGGTATTTGTATGATACCACTTGTGGGTAGTGATGGTGGATATTGTTGATTAATATTGGTGGTCTCTCTCTTTTTTTTTTTCTCTTTTTTTTTTTTGTGTGTGTGTGTGTGTGTTTGTGTTTGAACTAAATGCAGCATCACTACATGACACAAAAAGTTTTTAAAAAATGCAGCTGTTAGTTGTAGTATAAGAGAACTGTCATCTGCTGTATTACTCACATGTACATGTATTAACCACTTTCATAATTCTACATCTTATATTTAGAATACATTGTTTTGGTGACTTTGCAGATATATGAATGGGCAACATAGCATAGCAGTGAACATCATTTCCTGGTATCATTAATCCACCATGGAGTCAGAGAGTGTGTAGAGCATTTGGGCATGTCCTATACTTTTAGGATAACAAGGGATAACAAGGCATCATTATGTGTCCACCTTCACCATGAAATATCTTACTATAAGTAATACTATATCTTGTGCCTAATGAATATAACATCATGGATCAATGAAATGAAAACAATAGCACTGTCTAAATTCCTGGTATATTGACATGAGCATGATAGCCAATTAAAATTTTTTAATAAATTGGTCTAGCCAATTGTCTTCAAATTGCACTAAAAGAATACATAATCATATTTTCAACTCTTTGGACACAGGGATGCAAAGTATGTGGGTTACCTTCGTTAAGTTAGGGGAGAGAAATAGAGAGTGGGAGCACGACTTTATCTAAGTTAGTGAGCCTGCCCTAGTTCTTCTCAGAAATTGTAGCGGATTGGCAGCGCTTTTGCTAGTTCATCTCGGAACTCATCCTCATCGACAGGCAGTCCGGTAACTTGATGAGGGCGTAGTTGCTATGTAAGGAACTAAGGTAGGGCTTGTAGTGCTGGTAGCACCAACTTAAACACCTAATTAAAGCTTGGCAACCATGAACCCAACTTGCAACGATGAATCCTGACTCTTTAAAAAGTGCATGGAAGTAATGTGTGTAGGTCACCTTATGTATGTGTGGGGCATAACCTAGACTTTAGGGACCTGGCATTTGTCTGGTAACCTAGTCTATGTGTTTGGTGCTGTGTGAGAGCCGGACATGTTGTCTCCACTAGTACAGTCCGTGCAGGTGGATGAGTGTTCATGTGCATAGTTTCAGGAGATGGGGCCTTTTCACCGACCAGACTAGACTTAATTTAAAATAAAATTTCTTTTATTGGATATAGTTATTTATCTGTTATTTAAAACTAGCTGTCTAGTTTGATCTATTATGTGAATCTGTTTCAAGCTACAGTACGGGTCAAAAGAAAGTTCCCATAGCAGATCACTATTTCTTTAATTCTCCCCTCCCCCCCCCCCCCCCCTTCCCTTCACTCCTCTTTATTGCTGTTTTTGTCCTAAAGGATTGGTGTGTGTGTGTGTGTGTGTGTGTGTGTGTGTGTACATTGGGCCATCACCTTGTCGTGGTGGAGGGACTTGAGTGTACCAATGAACCTCGGAGCTATGTTACCTTGGAATCTAGTATTCCTTTGTAGGGTCACCCATGGTGAACAGGTCTGAGGGGAGGTTCCAGACTAAGCATGGTCCAACCAAGCACACTGGAGTAGGTGGGTACAAGACCAGGGCATTGCCTCATGGTGCCACATGGACCCAATTCCAGTCTGTTCCAGCTACGGAGGGTTTGCATCCATCCTAGCTTTTCCATCTGCACGAGAAGTGGTGCAGTCTATCCTGCAGCTCAGTGCTGGTTGCTGGTCGCCAGATATTGGTATAAAATCCATTATGATCTTGAGCTTGTGCCAGTGATGTGCTGTGGGTATGGCTGTCCTGCTCCCCCCTATCTTGGGAGGCCAGGTGACCAATCATTCGCAGTGGAAGTCAAGTCAAGTCAAGTCTGTACATGTGTGTGTAAGTATGTGAGTGTGTTTGTAAGGTACCATAACACAATCAGGTCATATACATATCACTTCACTAGCATCATCACTGCAAGTTATGTACATACCTTCAAGGACATGGTTGGCTGGTTTGTTGTTAGTAGTGTGGTTAATTTGGTTGGAGATAATATGTTGTGGTTGTGCTACATATTGATGAGACAGTAGTAGGAGTAGGACTACCCAAACACTAGAACACCACAGAAGTATTTAATTCCTGTTGTCAACCCCATATTTTTTCAAGCCATAACAGACCCTCTTCTGAGGTGTGTACATGCATGTGTTTGTGTGTGCATATGATGAATGTCATAATCTAAACTATATCTGTGTGTGTGTGTGTGTGTGTGTGTGTGTGTGTGTGTGTTCAGTTGTTTGGCTGGAACAAGGATAATGTCATAGCAACTGGCTCCTCAGATGGGATAGTCAAGTGAGTTTGGGGTTCCTTATCTATCATCCTTTTTTCTGACCTTCTTTTCTTTTCTTTTCTTTTTTTCTCTTTCCTTCTTCCCTGCCTGCCTATATTGAACTATGGTGTGGACAAAGTGGAACAAAAGGGTTACCATTAACACACTGCTGACTCAAAATTAGAACGTGGAGTCTAGTTTTGGCCCAGCTCACAGTCATTCATTCAATTGCTCTCTCAACAACTAATTTTAACAATGAGATGTGAATTTTTAAGGGGGGGGGGGAAGAGAGAGGGGTTGCAGAGGAGAAGGCTTCTTTTTGCCATAATCACTAGAATAGTCCAGCCATTTTAAGGATGGACCCAAAACTAATAGCAAGAAAGTACTTCTCAGCAGTTTTCTCTTTAAAAAAAAAAGAGCTTATTAACATACTGCAAGTCCTAAGGAATCAAACTAGGGGAACACCCTGAAATTGACTCTCGTTGTTAAAACAATATTTGCATCAAAATAATAGAAGATAAAGATAGGTCACTGGGAAGAATAATTTACGCATCACGTTTCTTGGCCTTACATTATTACTGATTTTGGATTTTGCTGCTCGTATAATGAAGCCATTGGAAAAGGAAGGGGTAGGATGCAAATACTATTTTGGGTACCCTTTATCTCCTGAAAGAGACATTGATAGTTATGATGTATCGTTGCTTTAAACATAGGGAGCCAGTATGCTGTGCTGTGCTGTGGTGGTGTTACCCCAGGACAGCTCTGGTCCATGATGACATTTTTGAGGAAATGGTGAGAGATTTTTTTTAACTAACTACTAAAACTTTGATTTGACCCAATGCTCCCTCGCACACACATGCACCAACACACATTCACATACATGCACAAGATCCCTGATGATGTCATTTAAATTTAAAATTTTTAATATTTGTTTTCCCGTTTATGTTCTACTTGCAGGATGTGCTCTATGGAGAAAAGGCATCAGTGAAGAAGATAATTGTCTTCTAAATTAACTACCACACAATTTTGATATTGTTATATTTATCTTATATACTGTTGACTTATTTAATTTTATACAGAGACTGATTTTATTATAAGAAATGTTATTTAAAATTGCATATTATTATTATTATTATTATTATTATAAAAAAAATAAATTAATAAATGAATTAAGAAATGAGTAAATAAAGGATAATGGTAAATTTATTTATTAAATATGATGAATAAGTTAGTTGCCTGTACTGCCTAAAATTGCTGCCGTAATTCCCCGTTGTACCACCACTGACAGCCGCTGAAGGAGGAACTGTGTAGAGCGGGGGTCTCCCGTGGCCAGGTGGATGCGTCTGCCTAACTTCTCTAGAAAAGATAGGGTAGAGGGCCCTATAGCGCCTGAGGTCTCTATGGCGACAGGCTGTATAATAAACTGAGGTGCCAGATGTGCATACTTGGCAGACTTCCTTTCCTTTGAAGAGCTTGCACCACAGAAGAAAGAGCGAATATCCATTTGAGACTATCTTAAGCTGTCAGGGACTACGAGTGCTTAGAGTTCTGGTTCTGGAAGTTGTAGAATCTGTATAGATCAAAACTCAACAACTGCTACGGTGAGCTGAGGGCTGGCCTTTTTATAGCCAGCCAGCAACCGTAAGTGTGAATCAACGTGTGATAAACCTAAGGGGAGGTGAGAGTCAGAGTTGAATAGTGTGTGAAAAGCATCTAAATAGTGAATGTCACAGTTGACTGAAAATTGCTAGACGGTGGAGGTGAAAATGAGTAGCTGAATTAACTTGTCAGGATCTGACATATGCAGACCTCATTAGATAAGATTATGTTTTTTTAATGTAGGACATAGGCCTTCCAATAATTCTATTTCACTCCCATGGTGACCAGTGCCGCCCGCCCCCCCTTACATTTTCAAAACTCTATTTTGCCCCCCCTTGCAAGAATGTCTGGATGAAACACTGATATGTACTATTGGCAATACTGCTGGATAGACAGCAATTATATAGTGCAACTACTGGTTCTTGATGTACACCTCGTGCCAATTTATAAATGAGCAAGATCAACATGAGGAGACCAATATGGTTGCCCATAAACTTACTTCAATGTGTTCTTGCTCATCTGCCAGATGGACCACAGCAATCCTAGTACACAAATAAAATAAAGTACCAATGAAAAAAGTTAGTGATCATGGCATTACCTGAATAATTTATGTACAAAATTCAAGAATGGACAAAATTTACATTAAAAAAAACAACTATACTACATATGTATGTATACTGCATATTAGGCCTCATGGAAAAAATTAGACTGAGGGAGAATGCATTAGGCAATTTAGCCGATATACTGGTAGCCGATATTTTCAGGTAGATACGGACAATCAATATGATGTGAATTAGTCAAACCATGACATAAAATAATTATTGTTGAGGACCGAAACTTGAGGAATACGGGGCAGTCATCAGACAATACGCCCGGAAGTTGCCATGGTTAAACAATTTCATGTACTATGAGGGGGGGTGGGTGGGATCCCACCCAAGCCAACGTTACCCCCTCCCCCCAAACTGAAGTGCTCTCTAATAGAATTAGTAAAAGTGTCCTCCTCCAAAGCCCAAGATCTCCCCTCCCTAAAAATCTTTTTGAACGAATCCTGTATGAATCCCTTTCTAAGTAACACAAATACGTGTAGTTCAATAGGAACTGTTTGAATTCTTGAAATGATAAAACATGTGGTAATATTCCGCAGTACACAGGGATCAAGTTTGTGGTGGGTTATTGCACCCCCTTGAGCAAATTTTTTACGGTTATTGCGTCTCCGTAAGGCACACAACAAAAAGTTTAATATCGGACACCATAGAATATCACTTGTTGTTTGGCACATTAGCACTCACATGTCATGTCACTTGTAATGGTCAAAAAGTGTTGGTTAAGTAGCGGCATAACACACTTTTTGAACTGCGGGGCAAAAACATTGTTTCTAAGGACGACGCACGTGGTACAAGATAGATACGGAATAGAAAAGCCTGTCAGGTAACTCACTCGTTTCCGGTTATAACCAAAAAACACAGCGCATAAGCCCACACTTTTCTATTGCGTATTTTATAATCATACTGGCACTCGTGCATATGGTCCAAATAATTTGTGATATTCTGCAGTTACCCAATGATTATATTGAACTAGCTAATGGTAATAGATTATTGTACTCTAGTTATAGCCCAGCAGTAGTACCTTGGAAGAATTAGTTCACTGTCTTCAGCAGTCATTCCTCCTTTTCAACTGTGAATCAGCACCATCTACTTCATCATTGGCATTGGCCTCTGCAATGAAGCTATTACCACTCTAGAAGTGCCACGCTGCATTAATATATAATATATTCCCTCATAGCACTATAACAAAACAATAAGAACAGCAGAGAAATATATCCATTGCCTGGGAGAGAACTATTGGTGAGGAGAGAACTATTGGTGAGGAGAGAACTATTGGTGAGGAGAGAACTATTGGTGAGGAGAGAACTATTGGTGAATAACATTTGTAATTTATGGTTGCTTCAGAGTTGGGGTTGATTATGATTACAATCGTAATCGATAAGTTATTGCATAATCGTAATCATAATCAAAATCATGTGGCAAATTGTGGGTGTAATCATCGCAATCAAACCCATTACTGGAATATTAGCAGTAAAGTAAAACACAGCAAGTGTTAGCTGTAATTAGAATAAACAGAGTTATAGCAGCTGAACTTAAGACCACTAATATACGTAGCCTGCAACTACCTCCATTCTCCAGTATCTACACTGGGAAAATATTTAGACCAGAAAGATGACGTCTATCAAACGAACTGTTTGAAAAAACTTTTTTTTTGTTGTAACAATCCCTATTTTTCTGACAAATAATCATAATTATATATAATCATAATCAACGTTTCACAATCATACTGTAATCATAATAATCATGTTACCATAACCAACCCCCAAGTGTGGTTGTTACAAAGGTAAAATTATATTTCATTTAATTACGCCAGTGTTAATCTTTCTGGTCTAAATATAGGGGGAAACCCTGATCTGAAACATGCACTGGCCTTACAGTTACTGACTGTGCTCCTTTTAACGACGCACCATACTCGTATGAAAGTCACCACATGAAAAATGTGATTATTGCCATTATTTATGCGACATAACCTAATCCAAAATGGCATGGGTGTGGTTTTGCTGCCTCTTGCTAGTTTTTAGCACTTTGCTAGCTCTTTTTTTGCTAGCTTGTAGCACTTGTTTGGAGGGAGCGACATGAATGTGCTGAACCACACATAGTGCAGGGTTTCATCCAGGAGGGGGGGAGGGAAAAAGGGGGGTATCCCCCCCACTTATTTTACCTACTCAGAATTAAATTGTTTACAGCACAGCATCAAAATTACCTTGGTCAAGTGCTGGCCCTTCTATAGCTATAGCCATTAGTTTTGATAGTGAAGAAAATTGAAGCCTATTTTGAAAACGATTCTGATTTCTACTGTCGCTATGATTTGGATAGCAAAAAGTATTACCAGTACTTAAAATTATTACTTACTCCACTTTAATTTCGACCCCCCCCCAAGACAAAAAATTTCTGGATGAAACCCTGCAGTGTACTGCAAATCCTCCAAGAAAACTCTCCTACCATGGCAGATTCATAGTGTCTGCTCCAAAATTGGAATAATGGATAATGAACCCCGCCCGCGGGTGCTAGCTTATTAAGGTTGTAACTTACAATAATGTTTGTATGAATACAACAGTAGGCAGAAAAGTGATTCACACATTCGTCTATCCCGAGGTCTATCCCCACAAGTTTATTTGAGCACTACTATACACGTCTACATTTTCAAGACTGATCTTCATAAAATCGGTAAAGGGTAGATTGAATTACATATTTCTTAATAGGGTAAAAGGTTTCTGACGTTATCACGTGAGAAAGCGCACTTGCTAATACTGTGTACGTAAGGAATTTGGCGGTTCATTTGATCTAAAAACTACATTCACATTCAAAATGTGCCAATTGGTACCGTAACCACGAAATGCTGCAAGTAAGTGAGGTGGGGAAAGGAGAAGTCATTGTTTTATAGGTGTAGCTAAACTAGTGGCAGGCATTGGACGGCATAAATATTAATTTATAGGGAAGGGGTGGGGGTAGGGCTAGGTATAAGAAATACAGTATTTCTGCCAGCAGCTAGCAGCTGTGTTTAATTGATATAGCAGACAAGAATTTTAATGTTGATATTATGAAACCCATTGTGTAGGAGTTATGTATAGACCCTTTACCTAACTTTTTGAGACCCAAGGTGAACTATAGTCTGGTGTTGCCGACCCTTACCTTTTAAAATATTGTGCCTGGGTGGAGGAAAGGGTCTGGGGGCTCAAGTACCAATGATCAGATTCTGGTGCTAACCACCAATTTAAAACGTTCACCACAGTGGTTGTATACTTCGTCTCAATAACGGTTGAAGAGATTTCACCATAACTTACCAGCCAGATAGTTTGATAAAAGTAACCTGAAGCTGTACAACGGTAGTGACAGTCAATTGCTAAAGGTTTGGGGTATAGCCATTTCTAGAGCTGGTACGTATGAAGTTGTCCACAGACCCTGATAATCCAATTGTCTATACATTATATGTATGTGTTAGTATTTTGCTGTATGCCAAACTGAACTCACCCCCAGAACGGGTCCCTTGACAGATTCATTGATAAACAGTTTGTTTTTTTTTCATAGAGACTAGGTTAATTCAACTAGACCCTGTGTACAAGGGTAAATTCTTACCATGCAATACAAGCGCCTTCTGATATCAAGTTTCTTGAATAATAGACCGCAAGACTACCAGAGTGTCAGAGGGCTTAATTAGCGCATGCGCAAAAACTTATTTCAAACTGGTTTGGTACTAGAGTCCCCAGACCCTTTCCTCCTCCCCCGCACCATATTAAAAGTAGGTAAAGTGTCGGCAACACCAGACTAGGTGAACTAACACAATATCAGAGTTCCAAGCAATCTGCACTACATAGCACAAATTAGAAACTAAAATAATATCATTTGCAGCACTGTGCCGGTCTCACAAAAAAGGTGAATGGTCTCGATATTAGACTAACTCAATTTGGAATTGTAAAATTCTATATTCTATGAAGCAGTTGTAAGTAGCAGCAATTTTGACCAGTAATTGTAAAAGATTTGCAAGTTATTCTTTTTTTATTTGCAGTTGTGAGGTTATTCAGTACTTTTTTCTCTAATGAAATAATATTGATTAAGAAATATTGGTATACCATTGGGAGTTGTTGTGTGTTTTAAAATTTGTAGGGTATTTATATGAGCAGTGGAGGTAATGTGACTTTGCTGAAATTGGTATTTCCCTGCAAGAAGTGATGTGGCATCCCTTATTTTTTAGCCCCTCCCTCTTTCTCCCCAATAATTTTATTGTACTGAATAAATAGTATTATTTAGTTTTGTTTCCGTTAGAGGAATATTTCTCCACCTGTTGTGCTGAGCTAGAAATACCTCTTTTAGTAGAGGGTTAAGCATATGTATAACAATTTGTATGTAGGGTGATGTTAAAGAAGTGAAGTATTGAAAATTTTTATTTGTGATGAAGATTAGGTAAGGGGTTTCATACTTACAACAGGAATAATAATGAGTCCTATAAAATTTGATATAGGATTTAAGCAACTTTAATTGAGCTTTTTTGGGGCCTACCATGGAAACAGTAAAAGGTTTATTGTGCTTAGGGTAAAGGGTGTGTAATGGATTTCATGTTGGTAATTTGGTAAAGGGTTAATGAAATGGGTTGGCAGAGATGAGATTCTGAGTTATTTTCTTGCTGAACTTATTGGTGTTTACTTTAAGAGAGAGAGTTTTAAGTTTACAAATCCACTGAGTCTGTAGTACTATTTTAACTGTTATTTTATTATCATGAACCTTTTTAAAGTCATGTGTAACTTGTGCATGTCAGTCTGGAACAGAGGGGGGTCCATAACAAACTACAAGTCATTTTAATAGACTCACTATATTGATGTCCCCTTACCACAAATCACGCAAGCTTGTGTCTGGTTGATGGTGTCCATTACTCAGAACACAGAGAGGCTCGAGTATACTGCTAATCATTTTCTAGAATGAACCCTTTACCTATTTATCCTAATGCCATTAATGTCCTCACTGTACATGCATAATCTAGGGGTTCCTTTAATGCTGCAAATAACGGACCAGAGTCTATCTGATGTTATACCCTTTCACCATGAATTTGAAAGGACATTTATAATTTTGGCCTGACATGTACTTATGAAAGTACATACCACAATAGCTAGTGCCAAAATTTATCTGACATGATCTTCCAATTTGAATTTGATCAGGTACTTAAGAATTAGACCGAAATTTGATGTCAAAGGGTTTCTGTTCCCATAGTATACATAACCTTTCATTTTTGTTGGACAATGATAATAGTTAATATTAATTTAGTAACCATTTTCATGTGTGTATGCAGGTAAAAGGTTTTGTATCAAGGCGTAATCTATACACAAGCTTCAAAGGACTTGCTAAGTAAGTTTTATATAAGTGTAATAGGGAATGTAAATTCACTCCATAAATGTCTGGAAATGCCAGAAATTGTCCGACCCATCCCATTGTCCCCGGGACCTTGGGGTTCCATGGGATGTCCATCTATTCCACCTATACATACATGTGTGTCTGGGATGGGAAAGACAGTGGGACAGACATGTATCTATAGGTGGGATAGATAGGAGTGAATTAAATTTGCAATATCAAAAAGTACTATCTGTAATGAGGTAAAGGGTTCCCTTGCTTCACACTGTAACTCAGGATTGGTTTACCACGTCCAATCCTTAAGTTTACCAAGTGGGGCTTATGTTTTAAGTGTTCTGAGGCAAAATCGTGAGGCAAAATCGTGTGTTCTTCAACCCTTTTACTGGCAGGTGACTGACCACCAATTCGGTAAAGAATGGACACATATTTTTAAAAACTTTTTTTCCAGTGAAGATTTATACCAATACAAACAATTCCGAAGCAAACTGAGCTATTTAGAAAATGCCTGCAATAGCTCCAGACTGCTGTTTGAAAAAAATGTTAGGAAAATATTTGGTACTTACGCCTTTTTTTTATTTTATGAAGTACTACTTTATGTCAGAGAAACTGTATTAAAAACAACAACAACAACTGTGTCTCCATTCTAGTGAATAATCGTAATTGTCAAGCGAACCACGGCGCCATGTGGCATTTGAAACTGAGGTGGTAGTGGACGTTATATTCCCATTTAGGTACTGCCATATAGAGTGATAGTGAAAATAGAAGTAAATATAATACAATATTATATAAGGGGCTTTATTTTTTTATTTTTTTGTGGGCTGCACAGTTAGTTGACGTAGACATGTTGCCTGTAGTAATATTTTGTAATAATTTATCAAATATGGAAGTTAATGTGTTCAATGTTCTTTGTGTTTAGATGAAGCTGAGTGAATAGAGATTGTCTAAGGTGTGTCTGTGATGAAGGTGTGTCTGTGATGGATGATTGAAGAACTCTACATCACTGAGGGAGTGAACTGTCATCATTGGACCTGAACATACAAACATACAATTTTTGTGTCATCTCATACTCGTATTGTATGTGAAATAATATTTACTGTATTATACCTGAATATAATCACATGGCGTTGCAGTACTTTATATTGGCGAAGAATTACACCCGATAGGGTGTGTTTTGGTGTTCATATACACTGTAGGAGTGTAGTGTAACACTCCTATGAGTGTGATAGGGGTGTAATGGTACACCCTATTTGGTATACTAGGAGGGTGTTTGAAGGGTGTAACGGGACACTAATTTGGGGGTGTATCAATACACCCCATGGGGTGTAGTACAGACAGTGTAGTTGGAACACCAAAAGAGGTGTAATGTAACACCTCGTTTTTTACAGTGCAGCTTTGAACTGGTTTAGTGACAACAATAGTATATAAAAAAAACACCGTACACAAGGTCACAAACAATTTAGCAATTTAGAAAATTTAATACATTTTATGGACACATACTATGAGGAAACCAAAGAAAACTCAGTTTGTGGCACCCTTCTGCATGGTGTCTGGTATGGCAAGGTAATTGACAATGTAAGCAGTATGATGCCACATCCTGTACTTATTAGTTCTGCTTGACCAACATAATTTCTATTAACAAATTTTATTATAATTTAGGCAATTAGCATAGAAGTTTCAATACTTTATGATGGAGTGAGAACGTACTCTAAGTTTGCTTACAAGCACATACATCCAAGTGTGCCGTATGTCATTGGCTTTAATTCGGGAGGCAGCAATTCAAGAGTGACTAATAAACATTTGCAACTTGGCGATGTGCAACATGGAACACCTTCCATGGATTTACTGACCAACTTAACAACCATTTACAGAATTGACGGTAATGGATTCTTATACTTACTTGAATTATATACATGTACATAAAATGGTATGGGATACTGTTACAGGAGATTGTGTTACAGCTCTGAATAGTTCCTGTCATTGGTCTACTTATGCTACGTCCTGTGACAGAGACACCAACTCAGCCACTGAGTGTGCCTGTTTAGAAGGATTCACTAACCTCACTGGCAATACTTGCTCTAGTAAGGAATCATGTTGAAAATAGTAATTTTAAGGAGGTAGTTTGTAAATGATCTCATAAGTTTGGCACATAATCCAGGTGTTAGACTTGTCTATTGTTGATAGTAGTATTAAGATCAGGTCCATAAATACTGTAGATCACTATTAATAAAAAAAAATACATTTACCAATGAAAAAGTTTTGTTTGCAACCTTCTCCATGAAGATGACAAAAATTGCATTAAAGTATAGCCTGACAGAATAATATTTTAAGATGAGAACCTGAGATAACAATAGTATTTGAGTTCCATATGTTTTCTTCCAAGAAAAGAGCGAACAAATACATAAATACATTCAATAGACATCATATAATGTAGCCATTGAACATTTTCTATTTTTATGATGGAAATTATAATTTTACTCCTAGATATTAATGAGTGCTTACAAGATCCCTGTGATCACTATTGTGTGGATTCACCAGGATCTTACAGCTGCCAGTGCTATCCTGGATGGGAGTATCGAGAAGAAAAACAATATTGTAAAGGTAGATTTATGAATGTATCTTGAAAAATCCACTTTCTAATTTTTTTCCATCAACATTATAGTGTAGTGGTTGAATAGTGAATGCATTGCAGAAGTACCATATTGTTATTAAAAAAGTTTGTTGGACAAGAAAATTTCATTTTAAGTGAATTATAAAATGTATGTAGATTGCATACCTTAAGTATCTACCAACCTATTGCTTACTTAATCATGATTACTTGAAGCTAGTGTACAGCTTTGTTCAAACTCTGTAGATTTTGATGAATGCACACAGTCAAAGAGTGCATGTAAAGAAGATGAAGTCTGCATTAATACGGAGGGATCATTTTACTGTCAGTCTCGATGTGGATCGCTACAAACTTGGAGTAATCAAACTTGCATCAGTAAGGGAGTCATTGTAATTAAAAATCATTATTCTACCACTGTAAGGCATTAGAAAAGGTGGAAATAGCTTTATTTAATTAAGAAACAATTTATTAACAAAATCAATACTTCAGGAATCGTAGGTCTTGTTAGCTTTTCTAACTCACCAATTTGCAATCAGCAGATAGTATAAAATTAAAATTTTAACCCACTGAATGTATAGTAAATGTAAATACATTCTGTCTATCCATCACACTCATATTTGGAGATTACTGACAATGATTTAGACATGACCTTACTTAGAATAAATTTATTGTTCTGCTTTTTTCATACTTCGAGCTGATTTTTGAGAAAATGTGAAGGTTTTAGCTAGCTTTAGTAGGTATTGCCCCTTATCGGGATGTATAATCTTGTGAGCAAATAACTTTATGCTACAAGTTTTAGTTTTGCTTTATGCTGAAGTTAGCCAAGTGCTAGACCGGTTAGTGTCTCAGCCTGTTTAGTTTCTTCTCTAATTAAGGTAGCATTTACATCTGCCATTTTCATTGCTTGAGCTATATTGATACCTGATTCTGATTACAATAGCCAATATACAATTCTTCTGGTCTGAAATGATTTTTAATAGCTATAGCAAGTGTATAGTAGTGAAGTAGAGACACACCTTTGGTGATTCATCATTACCGCACACATTTTCTTAAAAATACAGTTCTTGTTTAGCAATTTCCAATATTCTGGTAAAACTAGACCATAGAGCTAAATATTAAACTGCTTGTATACACAATTTTTTAAATTCTTATGATTTATTATTCAGTCTCAGGAAAGGTTATCACTGGCTTTGCATGTGGCATATCACTGTTTATCATTGTGGGAATATTGATACTCTCCATTGTGATACTGGCAAATGTGATTAACAACAGAAAGAGCAAAGAGAAGCAGTTGGCCTTTAATGACAAGATGCCAACATCTCCAGTCTGTAAGTTACAAACATAATCATGGTAATTAATAGAGTTATACCCTGCCATATTGTGGCACTTGATGTGCATACTTGTAAATTTGGAAGTAGCATAAGTATTTTTATCCATTTTTATCCATTTGTTATTAATTTCTCTCACTTCCTCTCTTTCTTCCTGAACCTCTTCTGCTTCGCTCATTCCTCCTATCTCTCTGTTTCTCAGTATCTGTCCTTTTAGTCATCTTCATTACCTTATTTGTCTTTTACTAAATATGAGCACAATTTACTCATTCAGTAAATGATTATAATTTACCAACCCCAGCTCCGCTCATGAATTATTCATGAATATACACACTGTTGGTTGGTTATCCTTATTACTGACACACAAGCCTATTGTATATTATGAACCATATTAATTCAAGTTTTTTTATTATTATTATCAGTAGTAACAAAATAGTACAACAATCAAACTAACGCATTATTTGTTACTGTATTTATTTGCAGACATTAGCAATCTATTAAGTCATCCTCATAGTTTACACCACAAAGACTCCTTGCTCAAGTTGATGAATGTACCTCGAGAGCTAAAAATACCATTTGAAGATTTAGAATACGATGCAAAAATGATTGGTGAAGGTAAGTGAACATGTGCTGATATTAAATCAAATCATACGTCTAAAATGTGTGTTTAATTAAATGAATTTCATAACAAAAATTAATTATTAATTAGTTGAAATATTTAAAAGTTAAGACTAACAGAAACACCAGGATAGAATTTGTCTTAAAAGATATATGTATATACCATGAATGTCTACTCATTGTTAAGCACCAGTTTTTTTCCCCGGCTCTTAGCACTTCTTAATAGTGCTTAATGATTCTCGTCTACTGCTGATTGGCATTCGGCCCCAATGTTTTGGTTACTACATTCGGTTAAGCGCCCTTTTTTTTTTTAATCAAGACCTGTATTCTTACCGTCTGGAGTTAAGCCTGAAATATTTATTATATTTTATATATTGATATTATTATCAGTAGTAACAAAATAGTACAACAATCAAACTAATGCATTTTTGTTAAGCCCAAGATATAATAGCAACTGTGGTATTTGTGATTAATAGCACAAGTGTTGTGAGAAAGTGACGAGCGAAATTCTCGCCACTTGAGTGCGTCATACTTCAGTACAAACACTTTTTTTCCATTGCTAACTGGCATTGCCCAAAATTCTCAGATCAATATTGCCTAGTGTATGAAGTGTGGTGAAATCGTGGAGCGATCACCAGGAACTATCAAATCGCCACTTCAGTTTTCCACTGCTGTGATATTATCACACTTTAAGATAGTATTAATATATATATATATATATATATATATATATATATATATCTTTAAGAGTAACTCCTCTATACTTGTGCTGTGTCTTGCAAACCAGACCCTTAACCTATTTAGAAGGAATTAGGTAAAGGGTCAGCATTGCAAGAGTACTTTTATGTTACATTTTCTGAATAGTTCAGCTAATTGAATATTTGTTGTTTCATACAGTACACACATTTTAATGATTATATGTTCACAGGAGAATTTGGCAGTGTGTACAAAGCAAAACTGAGAGGTGAAGTTGTTGCAGTAAAAATTCTCAAAGGTAAGTGTGTACTAATGATGTATTGTTTTAATTAACAATCAAAACATTTAATTTGTAATTTTTAGGTTTTTCTGGGATTTCTGAGATTCAACGAGTTATTGATGAAGTTTTAGAAATGAAAGATTTTTCTCATCCTAACATAGTGACATTAAAAGCAGTAGCAATAGACCGGAACCAATCTCCATGCATTGTAATGCCATTCATGTGGAATGGAAGTTTGGATGTCTATCTGAGGAAAGAAGAGAACAGGAAGAAGTATTTATTGCCCCCTGATGAAATCAATGACAGTCACATATCCGTTAGTTCATTAAGTTTATGTATTAGATATACCAAGTAGATATTTTAAGCTAATATTAATCAAACTTATTAAAAAAAACACACTAAGTTGAAGATTATTCAGCATGACTAATGCTCAGATTAATGAAATATTATGATGGAAAAACTATGATACTTTTATAAGTATTGTAATTGATGAGTTTTCATGCAGTATATTGTTCTTCACTTGTTTGTTGGAATTATAAAGAAACTATTTCTATCTAATTTATCTTACTTACTTTTGTAATTTCTACAAGATGATTGCAATCATCCTTGTCAGCTACCTTTTACGTTATTGTAGCTTCGTTCTAATCAATACCAGTGATGGTGTATAATATCATAATGAACATGAGGTATAATGGTTATATTACAGGAGTGGTGTGTCCATTATGTTCCGACAAGCGAGGTTTTGGATTTAATGAAATTTTTTATTAGTGAGGTTTTGACTTAGTGAGGTTCTATATTAGTGAGGTTTTGAATTAGTGAGGTTTTTGGATTAGCGAAATTTTAAGATTAGTGTGTTTTTGATCAGTGAGGTTTTGGATTAGTGAGCTTTTTTGATTAGCGAATGTAATTCCTTCAACATCTAGAATACCTCAAGCCCTAGCATGGTCACTTTAATGCAAAATTTTTGTTCACCAGTAGCACTAAGATGTCTAAATTGAACTTCTATAAATTAATTTATAATGAATATGAAAATAAATTTCACTTAAAATGAATTTTAATTATCATGTTAATAATTTGTATTGTTTACCAAAGTAATATCTTCTAGGATACAGCAATTGTGAAATTGCTAGGCATGTGTCTACAAATTGCCAAAGGAATGGATTACTTGAGCGGCAAGCAGATTATTCATAGAGACTTAGCTGCCAGGAACTGTATGTAAGTAACAAATGTTTAATTAAAAATTATATATATATATATATAATAAGTATATTGAGATATGTCCATGTTATATAATTGTAGGATGGACATGAAATGTGTTTTAAAAGTTGCAGACTTCGGCTTGGCTGTTAAGGCATCAGACAACAAGAACTACTTCAAATCTGGTAATGAGATACATGAGAAGTTGCCAGTCAAATGGCTAGCCATAGAGAGCCTGCTTGATCAGAAGTTCTCTGAAGCCTCTGATGTGGTTAGTACTTTACTTCTGCTTAAATTTTGTTAGTTATAATACTATATATTGTTATAATAATAATAAATAGGTAATAGCTATAACGATATAATTTTCAGTATTTGATAACTTTTGAAGAAATTTCAGCATAAGTTTTTTTTACCTTATTTTGCTTACTAAAAGCCTGAGATATAACACATTTCCTATAATGGCAGCAATAGCTTTTTTTGATCAAGCTTCATCGAGTCAATCTCACATTGTCTTTTATTGCTAATTGTTGGCAAAGTAATATTAGAATGGATTGATATCCAGTGCTGTAGTAGTGTTTGAAAAATAATAACAAGGAAGTTTGTTCCATAAATTAAATTTTACAAACTATATACTCCATATACTCAAAGAACTTTCACACTCTTTTGACTCCGCAGGACTTGTGGGTACAAAATGGTAAAGTGATACTGCTTAAAAGGTAAAGTGATACATGGTAAATGATCATCAAATAATACATCTATTACTTCTCCATAGGCTACTATGAACTAGGCTACTCAGATAATCAACACTGCACTATCTAGAAAATTCTACCAACAGCCTTAATAATATATTCCTCTTAAAAAATCTTCACTTTCAATAATGTAGTTTGGACTAATTGTACTATGTATCAAGTATAGTGTTGGTCTGGATAAATAATTACATTGCCAGAAATATTTTTGTCCTCAATTTTCTTATCTTCATGTTATGTTAGGTATTGTTCAATTCTAGAAATTTAAGATTAATAAAAAGACAACGACTAACAATATATTATTATAGTATTAAAATTACAGTATTATTATTGATGCCAATACTCATGTGTTACATTTAGTGGTCATTTGGAATCACATGCTGGGAAATATTCAATGGTGGGAGAAAGCCTTATCCTGACATTAAGACTAAAGAACTCCTCCAACAGCTTCTCGGAGGGTATCGCATGCAGAAGCCACACAATCAAGCTTGCACTGATGCTATGTGAGTTAGTCATAATTCAGGGGAGTAGTAAGCCAGATCTTATTGGTGTGGCCATTATAACAACACCCACTAACCACACCACTTGTTTATTCAAGTAATACATTTTATTAATAGAAAAGACAATACAGTGGTTTTTCTATCAAATGAACCAAAGAGTTTAAGTCTATTCTGAATATTTAATACATTCAAATGCCACTGTAATCTCACCAAACAGTTTAATACAAGCCATATTTTATTATTAATACAAAGCAAATGATTTTTCTGACAATAAATAATGTTATATTATAGTTATAACTATTATGTAGACTATATACATCATATAGCTAATTGGCGAGCGAGCGTAGCGAGCGAGACACTTACAGGGGTAACACAATTGAAAATCGGGGATGTTTGTTTATTTATTTATTTGTATATATGTATGGACATACATTTGTCATTTTGTACTTTAACCCTCGCATTTTTGTGTTAGTTATGTGGAATCCTCTGGTTTATCGATCAGTACCCGTATCACCCTAGAAATTGAATTGTTTACCGTTTTGAATTCTTTTGCTGGTGCAGTTAAAACTTGAAAACTTAAGGGACTTCCATTTCTATTCGAGTTAGTGGCAGTGGTAAGTCAATGTGCTCTTTGTCATGGTTATAAGCCGTGCGCAACAGTATTTAATTGAAAATACATTGTCCACTAGACTACCGCGAAGGTAAGTCTGTGTAGATGCATGTCCTGTTGTGTCAAAGCATTGTGTGTTACAACCACTACTTAGCTAAAGAATATCACAAAAAAAACTTTTAAATAACGTGTATTGTTTTGTTGTTGTTTTTTTTCCTTCAATTCAAGCAGTTGCAGAGAGTTGTTACTATGGCACTGAAATCCCTTTACCGTGTATGCGAAATTTATAAACTGGATCTTCTTTTCAGTAGCTTCAGTGTTAGAAGTCAAAATCATTCATATAAAAATAGTATAGTCTTTAGGCTTGCTCGCTATTTGTGCTCAAGCACATCACTAGTATAACTACTTGGACATATAAAGCAAACTACACAATGTTAAAAAACAACAACAACCACTGTATCCAAATTATAACTTACAAATGTCTGCCTTTTGTGGCAGTCTTAGTTTCATTTTCCTCAAATATGTGAGGCAAATAACTGAATGGGAAAACTCCTGATAACAAAAACGGCCATTTTGCTGACCAAATTGCTGGAAGGATTTCTGAACTACATTTGTTTTTCCAAAATATTGCTTTGGAATAGCAAACGAAGGACCATTTTCCAAAAAATCTTTCGAAAGGTTCAATATTAGTTACTTAATCCCAACAGAAGTCATTTTGATGGCTCAATTTTGACTGACCATTATCGATAATGGGGACGAGTTCAGGTAAAGAGTAGAAAAAATAATAGACATGCCCCTTCTGTTAAAATGTTGGTGCGGCCATGGCCGCTCAGCCGCATCTGTTCCTACGCCCCTGCATATATGGATATAACTCAATTCCTAAATGGAACCTTAAACAAGTTTCAGGATAATAAACATCATTATTAATTGAAAACTTCCTTGACTGAAATATTTAATATGCCTGATTTACATTATTAACTATGATCTAAAACCTGATGGTCCACTACTACACATTGACTATTAACCTTCAGCACACATGTGCGAGAGGGTTACAGTACTCGGTTTGTCTTTCAGTCAGTCAATCAGGCAGTCAGTCAGTCAGTCATTCTGTCATATAGATCTCGAAGATAGCAGCCTCCCATAGATTTAAACAAGCACCAAATGTTGCACTGGACATTTTAAGTCCCTTTAATGTGCCAGAATTTTTCATTTAGACTTTTTTTAAGAAAAAGCTAGTCAATTTTAGGCCGTATGATCGTAAGGGGTTGTTGATAACGCCCCTATAGTCACGCTGTATTCACATGATCAAATAATTTCTTTATTGCCTGCAGTAGTTTTGTATTACATTATTCTCAGTGGTTTACCAGAGTGCATAGAATTTCCCATTGAAACTACTGGTGAGGTGAGTGTCGCTTGTATGTCAAGCTTTATGAAGGCAGCATTAACCTCTACAGTTTCATTGCATGAGTTGCATATTGACTTGCTCAAGTTTTTATACCAACGTGCATGAACATACATATTGGTATGGTCATATTAATACTACTCCAAATAAATTATTCATGAACATACATAATTATTGGTATATTCATATACTACTCCAAATAAATTGTTTTTCTTCGTAATAGCTAGCTAGTGTAACACTGAGGGTTCGTACCCTTGGTGTTTCATAATTAAAAAGTAAGCTATGGATTTTCCTCTTGTATGTATTAACTGCTATATAATTTAATTCACAGATACACCATAATGATGTCTTGCTGGAAGAGGGATCCTCTAGAAAGACCATCCTTCTCTGTGTTAGTGATGACAATCTCCAAGCTTTTACAGGATATGAAGGATTATCTTCCCTTACTCACTCTGCAGCAGCAGGACAGTCGTGTGGCCATTCATGAGGAGAAGCCTAATGTCCCGGACGAAAAAGAAACTGATTTATGTGAAAAGGAGTACTAGTGGGCAATTCCTTACTTCACAATAGCTAAATATGATGATTTTATCAAAAATACCAATTGTACGAATTTGATCTTATAATCATAACTCTTGAGAAAAAAATGTTAATCACTGCCGATTTTCATTTAAATTGAAGTTTCTCTATATGGACTAATGTGAACATTTTATAAACTCTTTAAAATACCATTAGTCAGTCATTTGACTTGCATTGATATTTTTTTTAGCTTTTTGCTACCCAATGTTAGCTTTATTAAATAGATTACACCAGATTTTTTTGTTAATACAGCCATAGTGTTTATATAAACAGAATTTACTGCTATCGTTATATATAACTGTATGATAATATAGAAGTTGAATACATTACAAGTATGTACGAAATGCACATGATTATTTAATCCTTAAAACCTACACTTAGTGATACTCCAAGTATTACAGATTGTTGACTTATGATGCAATGTGTACTGCAACAAGATACAAGAGTCCTTTCAATGGTGTTTTCCCAAACTCTTTTGTCTTCCATTGTCTTCATTGACAGCCCTTCATACATGCATGACATTTTCTAAACATACCCTTCCGCCATCACATATGACCCTTATCTTGAACTTCTTGATCAAGTTCCTTGAAAGACCAATAGCATCCATGACATTTGCACTGTAGCTTTTTAATGTATGTCTAAATATTACGTTAGCTATAATGAGTATACAAGTCATTTGAATACGTTATACTTAGTTATACTCTACACGTTAATAGTTGACGAAGCTCATTATCTCTCATGTGTATGAAATTTTGTCTTCCAACACATAGAAAAATATACTTAATTACATCATACTTGAACTAAAAATAGGCTAAGTTATAGCTAGTTCAACCAAAATGTAATAGTCAGTTATATACACAGTATATAACAGCAAAATTATAATATTAGTGAAGATATTAACTCTGTGGATCATGTAAACTTATCTGTGTGTAAGAAGGCTGCTGAGTTTTTCTCATACAAACTTCTTTGTGCAATCTGAAGATTCTTCATAGTGTGGGTAGACAACATGCAACCATCTCAGCCTTTTTTCAAAAAATTCTGTACAAGCTGTAAATAATTCTGTAACAGGAAATATAACATTCATGCTTATTATACCTTAAACGATAATAGAATTCTCTATTATGGCGTTGATACGAAGTTGAATCTTTGGCTAATTAAAGTATGTATTGGATGTTAGAAAACAAAAAAAAACTCTATTGTTGCCAAGAATAGATTTGCGGTAGGCGAGGCTACACGGCTAGCTTTGCCCGCGCGTGTACCCGGCGTCCATTTTGAGTGGCAAAGAGTGGCGAGGGCAGCATGGAAATAATCTCTAACTAATTTGTTCTCTGTTCTTCTCTTTTTCTTCTTCTTTTTGTCTTCCTTCTGGGAGGCCGAACCCACAAATATATTCGGTGATATGGCCGTATTGCTGAAAAGCATCCGGACCAAATTTCCTGTTATACCGGAATCGTCATTATTGCTGAACGTAATGTTTTCTTCATCCGGGGGTCGGGATGGATAAATTAGATTCATCCGCAGAAAAACAACGAAGATTATGAATTTTAATCTCTACCCTGGGTGTGGTTAGAGACTACAATGGCAACACTAGGCTATTATTTTCTAAAAACTTCAACCCTGGCGTTGTCTATTTATACAGTTCAAGTCTGTAAAGGTGAGTATCTGTTTGTTGTTGACAACGTTATGAGACGCACGGATACCAGTTACCAATTTATCGGTCGCATGTATGTAGTAGTTGGGATTCAACTAGGCTAAGACAGTGTTCATTTGATTCGAGATGGTATTTTAGGATGTGGTGATTCCAAAACCCACATCAGCAGAACATAGCTAACAATTATACATTTCTATAATAGCTGGAAAGTGTAGCAAATACATTGAAGTCATCACTTATCTAAGCTCTATGCACTGTCTACAGCAACTAACTAGACTGAGTACCTAAACCTGAAATTATTTAAGAAAACGCTTGGTTTAAGATTTTGTAGATTCTTTCAAGAGCAGTGAATGATTCATAAAGGTTATTTTATTTTTGTTGTTTCTAAGTTAGAACCAAGGTGCTACTATAACCCCCACCAAAACGTGAACATTTGACCATTTCAAAAAATCTGTAGATGTAACGCTTACAAGAAGTAACCATTTAAATGGTCATTAAGTAGGGGTGTGGCTTTGTTTCAGCTGGAAGCCATGTTTTGGAGTGAGGAATTTTGACAGTACAAGGCTGATTTGTAACCATACAAATTTGTTCAAGCCATGTGGAGGACATTCACTTTGCTTAAATGCTCATACTAGTACAGCATGGCATATACTTAAGTTTAACATGTGAGCTATGTGTGGTAGGTTAACTGGGAGGTTGACCAGAGATAGGTAGAACGAAGCTGCCACCAGAGTTCTGGCAGGCTGATGTAGGTCATAGCCTCAGATTAATAAGGCATAATGGCAATAGTCATTAAGCGGGGTTATAGTGGGAGGAGGAAAAGCGGGGGACAGGGACGACGAGAGAAGCATGTGCAGGGGAATATGGGCACGTGAGCGAGCACATTCCAAGTGCGACAGTTTTGTCCCACCTACCCACCCCTCTACTTAGGGTAGTGCTGGCTAACTGAGCAATGGCAAGTAGCAGGATAGTATACCTCCACTAGGGTAACCAAAAAAAAAAAAAAAATGCTGACAGCTGGAATCCTAGTGTGAAGAAGAGCAGGGAGAGTTTGAAGTTGCACAAAAAAGAGTGCAAATCAGTGCTAAGCGGTGTTAACAACTAAACCCGCTTAGCACCCAATCTGACCAACCAAAAAAGGGGAAGGCCAAGTGGTGAGGCGTAATGAATTAACACCACTTAGCACCCTACATAAGCAGCAGCAATCCCTGCTCTCACCACCACCTCCAACGAACCATGTTAATTGGGCATTAGAGGGGTTGTTGGACACAGCACTTAACGTATGTTTCAATACTATCACCAGAACTGAGTAACAGAAGTGCAGCCGGCCAGGTATATGTGACCGTCTACAGGAAAACCGGGCACAACGCGGCGTGTGTAAATATCGAGAAAAGATTGATAGATTTCTTAAAAATGTATTGTTTCAAGCCGACGCGGAAGGGAACGGCTAGGTCTATTATAGTGGGAACAACTTAAACTACGACGATAAAACTTGGAGAGCTCAATATCTGGACGCCGGCAACTCTGTAAGTGCAAAAAAAATTTTTTCGAAGGGTGCCGCGTTGTGCCCGGTTTTCCTGTAGACGGTCACATATATTAAACTGTCTAAATATGGCATGAATGGTCCAGAACATTAGGTGGTGTATAAAGGGACAAGGTAGTGAAGGGAAATAACATAATGAATAACATAAATGCATTAGTGTCAAATTACAATTATTGAAATGAATGGAAATGTATGCAACTGAGTGAATGTGTAAGTTTGTGTGTGAGTTTGTTATGTGCGAGTTGGTTCTGAAGGCGTGGTTATTCCAACATACTATGTTAGATACAAAAATGCAATTGTGTCCCAGAGGATATGAAGACCCATTATTCGTTAGTATGTAAACATTATTAGATATATTCACTCTCTTTCCTATCATTGGTATTATGGTAATGAGCGAGTGCAGTAAAAAAAGTAGGTAATTTCACACTAGCCACATTGCTAGACATAATGAGTGATAATTAGGAATCTTATTAGTGTCAGCTATAGCTGAGCTAAGGTGCATAGCTAGGAAGCCCATTTCCGTTAAAACAAGCGTGATATTGTATTAATGTGTATTAAGCTATACATGTTAGGCTCTAGAATCATGTACCAATTATAATGCGGTAGAAAACAAACAAGGAATAGCAACACAACTACTTCACAAGTTATTAAATATACAACATCACAAGTTGAGTTTTAATTAAGCATACAAAACCACAGATTAATCTTATTAAAAATAATATATAATATTAGATGTTAGAACAGAGAAAATTTGCTATTATTATAATTTTTTCAGCCGAGAATGACTGAAAAGTAAAAAACTTTGTTCTAATAAGTACAATAATACTATATGCAGTAATTTTAGCTGGAATGTCTCTTGGTGCTACTTGCTAATATTTAGCATGCACCATGAAAAAGAGAAGCAATGGTAGGATTCGAACCTATATGTTTACCTTATTTATCTGGGTAAGTTGATATAAAGACACAATACAATTACTAACAACAAATAGAACTAGTGGTGTGCTTAAGCACAAATGGCGAGTGAGCTAGCCTGCTTTAAAGTGATAAATAACTATGAGCTGTAATTATTGCTTGTTTTAAAGGCCCACAACTAATTACTGAATCATAGACCGGTTCATTACTTTGTTGTTTCATCAAGATGCTTTACCAACTTATGTAATGAGAGGAGCAGGCACTAAAAAGGTCACACATATCATATAAATAAGCACACACAAACACACATGCACACACACACATATATATATAATATATACCACAGAATCTCAATTGTATAACTCCTGTAAGTGTCTCACTTGCTTCGCTCACTCACCAATTAATGACAATACGAGACAAATTTGTAACCATACAAATTTGTACATGCATGTCTATCGTCTGCTTTATTTGACATTCTCTCTTATGCTACAACAACAATTGCTCAGAATATGATAAATTGTAAGATTGAAGAGTTGGTGATTAAGTTTATTGTATATAAATAATTATATATTCCATATTACTTTAATATCTTTGAACTTTTCATTAATTTCAACTTCTCATAGCCTCAACCAGTAGAATTTGATCAATTCCTATAGAAAGTTGGATAGTAACACACTTTGTCATTAAAACATTGCTCAATAGTATATAGTGCTTTTATATATAAAACAACAAAACCTGAAGATAATTTCTGGAAACACATTTTTTACTACTATTAAAATTGTCTTTATTATATAGATTACTGTATACATGAGGAGTATATAATAATTGAACTTTTGTAAAAACATTATGAAAAGTGGATCCCATAAGAATTTATCAAACAAACCTTTTTAAATCTTCTTAGGTATCGTGTCATCTCCCAATGAGTTAGAATCTTGCAGTGATGATGAAACAACATATTATACGAAGGTGTCGCCTCTTACAACTCCAATTGTTTTATACACTAAGAAGTATACAACAGTTTACGTAAGTAATAAAGTTATAGATTGGAAAGTTAGAAAAATAGTCACTCACCTTGTTTTCATTATTTGTTAATGGTTTTTCAATTTTTTCTTAAAATACACAAGACTCTAAAGTGCACCTAATGTAGCAATTGAACTAATTTTTGCTTCTAGTGTTCTTCAATGAGTTAGAATTGAGATAATTTGTCCCCTATTCTATATACAATCATTAACACAAAAGCTGAAATACAACTAATTGTTATGTGCTAATGGGTTTCCTTTTTTATCCTACAGATATTTCATTATGTGCTTAATATTATCCTACACAGATAAATCACAGGGGATCTTTAACATTTACTACAGCACTTCCTGGTGGATTTATCTTGAATCGTTTAATTACTATAAAATTGACAAATCCATCCACGAATGAAAGCATTCCCATGATCGCTCCTTTCTGGACCTTTCCCTCAACTATTGAGCAAGTTTGCTATTGGAATGTAACTGACTATAAGACAATACAAGAGTATCTGCATATCTTCGAAACAGTAGTAGACTTCAATGCATCATTATTATTTTCTGCAACTTGGGAATATTCACAGTATGTCAGTAATATAGTAAGTTAGATTTCATTAAAGTGAACCGATCAGATATGTAATTATTGATACAAGTCTGTATACATGTATCTATGTCCATTTTAATACAATAGGTATAAATTACTAGGTAGACTGCAATTAGAATAATACTTTAAAACTAACAAAAAACTCGTTGCATACTTCAGCATAGTTTATAGTAATAACTACTGATACTCAGAGTATTTCATTATGAAATACTATGGCAGCAAAATAAATCAAACTCAAAAAGTAGTGGTTTGTATGTTTATGAGTAATAACACGAGTGACATGATTAAAATGGTACGAGATGAAGCCGAGTGCTATTTGAATTGGTTTAAAAGTGCTATTGATCCCTAATAGCATGGGTAACCCATGCTACCACTCGCTATAGTAGGCCAGCTATATTTAAAAGATCATTTGCACTGCAACTACACAGTATTTTTCATTCACTATTTCCTTACTTCAGGATTAGCTTCCTCTCGAACTTCGATTTTAACCAATGGTCCACCTAATCTATTGAAAAGCTTCCGTTTGATTTGGGTAGAATTTCTGCACTATAGAATGGCATTGTCTCCAACTACAAACAACTTGAAATATACATTTCCAAGGCTAGTATTACACGCATGTGCAATTACCCGTACTACTTCACTTAGCTACCGTGGTATTTCACTTAGTCAAGTGCTATTTCACTTTCCCCGTGCAATTTCAATTGACTAGATATTGTCCTCATACATTTTTGAATAGGCATTTTACGTGTGTTACTATTATACACTATAATAAACAGGGTCTATTTGTAAACCTTAAAAACCAATTATATACAGAGTAGTGAGCATTTTAGTTTTCATCCACATGCATATTAACATACAATTTGTAATATGTAATGATATAATGTTAGATCAAACTCTCACTTATATATATTTATTACTTAAATACAGATGATACCTTACAAAATTCAGGCCATTCTATTAACAGATGGACAGAAGACACTGTCTATGTTTCTGTACAATAATACAAACTATCTACATGATTACAATGAGTACCTCATAGGATTCAATGCTGGAAACCATATTGATGGTATTGAGTTTGCCAAACAGAATGGTTCAATGTCGTCAGAGTTACTAGAAAACTTAACAAGAACATACAGAATAGATGGTATGTGAATCACATAAACTTAAACTCCATGTAATGGTATATCTTGTACTTTGACATGATGTCATAAATCATGTTTATTTTCATATAGACCACAAGTATTTTTGTGCTGACAGGGCAAATATGTGACTATTAAAGTTCAATATAGCTATCTGTATTATCAAGTAACAAAAGCCTAAAGCAGTGAACTACAACTAATTGCATACGTAACTTTATACTATTGCAGCAAATCAAGTAGTATTAGTATAAATTTAGCAGAAACGTGTATTTCCCTACGTATTTTGGTAAAGAAATTATAAAAATAATGAGAAGTCAGCAAATTTTAATAATTATGAATAATTTTATTATTATCAGTTTAATGTAATTCATTAATTAATTTTTGTACTTATTAGCTAAAATAATATTAACCACCTCTCTATTTTAGACTGTCTTTATAGCAGTGTCTGTCACCTAAGAATACTGTCTATATCGGTTTGTTTAGGAAAATGTATAGCTGTTGCAGGATCCTCATGCACAGAAAATTCCCACCCTGGAACTTGTTCTCCATTTCCTGATCTTACAGCGACATCCTGTAATTGCAACGAGGGAGTCCAAGAGACTGAAGATAACTGCACAGGTACTGTGAGATATAATAGCACAGAAAACTGTGTTATTTAGGATTAATAGCATGAATATCACGAGAAAACATTGTGCAGGCCAAGCTGAGTGAAATTTCTCACGATACGATTAATGAAATATTTATGTCTTCTGTGCTGGGTCGAATAAATTGAAGATTACATCATACATAATTGCCAGCAATAATAGCCATTTATAGGATTAAAGAAATAACCATCGCTGTTTAACTCATTCTAGTGGCGCTTCCTCTTTTAGTAGTATTTCTTAGTAACACAGCATGATTGACAGAAAGTGGTTTGTAAAAGTCAGAAAAAATAATATCCCATAAATGTAGTTGCCATTAACTTGTCTTCTGTCAATAATACAACAATTGCCAGCAGCCCAATGATTGCAGATGCTAAGTAAATGCTACAAATAGTACATTTCACTGTACAATTGTTTGAACACAAATTTTCTTTATCTGTTGCAAGGTGTAACTTAATTCTGAGCACTTTGAGGCTTTATATTTACACTTTCTGTATAGAGTGGCTCTTCTTCTTTCTCATAATGCATGCCTGGGGTCTGGGAAATTTTCGTGAACCTTATGGTAGAGGGTTTTTTTAGATCCAGGTCTTCCTTAGGCCTCAGTGTGTACTAGATCAATCTTGCATTCTCTTTGAGTTCAAGAGCTTTTATTAATTAAGGATGACTACTTTGGCTGATATATCAGAATATGATAGGTGAGGAGCAGGAACTTGAGCTACACCTTGCAACAAAGAAAATTTGTGGTTAAATATTATACCATGGAATGTACTCCATGTAGCACTTCCTGTATCTACATAAATTGTACAGTCTTGGACTGCTGACTTATAGACTGTTTCTCTTTAAGTAGAAGCATAATTGACAAGAAGAGGTTTGTAAAAGTGTGGTAAGTAACATCCTATAAAAGTAGTTGTAATTTGCTTCCCGTCATCTGGCAACAAATTATTTAGAGATTGCGTAATCAACAGTATGTAATGATGGTTCCTCATATGTTGAGTGATACCATAATATATATATATATTCTCTTTTTTTAATGACATTTCTGCCATTTTTTAGGAATAGGGGTTTTGGGGGGAAGGTGAGAGATTGTGCCATGGCGAGCGAGCGGAGCGAGCAAGACACTCTCAGAGTAACACAATTGAAAATTGGGGATATTTGTTTATATATGTGCGGACATATGTATGTCATTTTATACTTTAACCCTCCCGTATTTTTGTGTTAGCTCTGTTTATGACCCCATCCCAAATTTCTCTAAACAAATTCTAGAAATTGAATTGTTTCCGTTTTTAATTCTTTTTTGCGGGTGAAGATAAAACTAAAAAACTTACCGGAGTTCCGTTTCTATTCGAGTTAGTGGCGGTGGTAAGTTAATACGCTATTTGTCATAGTTATAAGCCCTATGCAACAGTATTTACTTGAAAATTCATTGATCACTAGACTACTCACGAAGGTGAGTTTTGTGTAGGTTTGTTCAGTTGTGTGAAAGTATTATTCCAGAATAAAAAAAAATATTGTGACTTGTTTTTTATTGCTTATTTGCAATTCAAAGAGTTGCGAGAAGTGGTTACTACGGCAATGAATTCCCTTTCTTGAGTGTTAGAGTTAAAATCAAACTTTTAACAATAGTGTAGTTTTAGGCTCGCTCGCCAGTTGTTCTCAAGCACATCATTACATATTGACCATTTTATATAACTAATTTGTAATCAGTGGATGACTCAACATCACCAGCTACGATAACACCAATCTCTAATGGAATAACTACAGTTGCAGAGAATGACTCCAGGCTATTGACAATCAGCGTCACGATTGGTGTGGTAGGAGCTTTGCTCATTGTTTGCATTGTAGCCATTCTGGGAGCAGTTCTAAGGGGGATCAAAGTCAGAAATAGGAACAAGCTTGTTCTTCCAGACTGTAAGTTCACTCAACGACCAAGTAATCACATAGTCATTGTTAATTTCATCTGCTTACACAGCCGTCAATGAAATGAAGAGACCAAGCTTAACGTATGCTGGTTCCATGATTAAACTAGTTCAGCTTCCCAAGGAGCTCAAAATTCCTTTCCATCACTTGAAGTTTGACCGCAAAATAATTGGAGAGGGTGAGTGGGTTTATTGATTTTATTTTTTAGTAAACTACAGCTGAATTATGATTAATAAATACAACACATTTAGACTGAGTGAACTTTCTATATCCATTGAGTTTATGGATGCACTATGACTATAGATCATTCCATAGTACCTTAGTAAGTAAAAAAAAAAACCAAACAATTTTGCTATCAGCAGCAAATATTTTCTCATTCTGACAGCCATATTATGTTAATGTGATATATATAATCTCGGAAACATATTACCTTTACAAGAGTATTTAGTCTTAACAAAACATTATTTTTATATTTGGAAAAATAGAGTAAACTCCAGTAGTCATTATAAAAACGAATAAATATTATATCTTAGGAGAATTTGGTACAGTGTACAAGGCCAGATACAGAAACCAATTTGTAGCTGTGAAAGTATTAAAAGGTAAGGATTAAGTTGATTGGCGAGCTGGCGTAGCGAGCGAGACACTTACAGGGGTAGCACAATTGAAAATTGGGGATGTTTGTTTATTTATTTATTTATATATATGTATGGCCATTCGTATGTCATTTTGTACTTTGACCCTTGCGTTTTTGTGTTAGTTATGTGGTCGACCCCGTCCCAAATTACACTAAAAAGAATCCTCTGGTTTATCGATCAGTACTCGTATCACCCTAGAAATTGAATTGTTTACCGTTTTGAATTCTTTTGCGGGTGCAGTTAAGGGACTTCCATTTCTATTCAAGTTAGTTGCTGTGGTAAGTCAATGCGCTCTTTGTCATGGTTATAAGTCGTGCGCAACAGTATTTACTTGAAAATACATTGTCCACTAGACTACCGCGAAGGTACAAGTCTGTGTAGGTGCATGTCCAGTTGTGTCAAAGCATTGTGTGTTACAACCACTACTTAGCTAAAGAATATCACAAAGAAAAACTTTTAAATAACGTGTATTGTTTTGTTGTTGTTTTTTTCCTTCAATTCAAGCAGTTGCAGAGAGTTGTTACTATGGCACTGAAATCCCTTTACCGTGTATGCGAAATTAAAAAACTGGACCTTATTTTCAGTAGCTTCAGTGTTAGAAGTCAAAATTATTCATATAAAAATAGTAGTCTTTAGGCTCGCTCGCCATTTGTGCTCAAGCACATCACTAGTTTAATCTACATGTAAGTAAAAGTTTCAAATGTTTTTACTTTCTGTTGTTAGAAATCTTTTCTTTCTTGTTCCATTACCTAATTATATTGCTTCCTTTAAGAACATTACTTAGCAAGGCTGAAACAGTAGTCACAAAAACGGATTTATCCTTTATCAGTATAATAATGGATATGGCTCTATAATATTTGATTACATTTTAATTATAGTGATATTAATTGCAGTTGCATTTTTTGAAAGCTCAGAGTGCCACATTTTGTTATTGCCTGGTTGGCATGTACACGCTATTTGCAGTGATGTGCCCTAACCAAAATGGCTGTCTAGCCATTTGTACTGAAGCATTCCACATTGAAAACCTAAACATTGCTTACGTCAACTAACCTTTTTAAACTTCCAGTAAAATGTTAAAATATGATACACAACAACAGCTACTACAACTAAGTCAATCTCCACACTATAGTACATCAGAGGAAGCAGATATTACAGGCTCCAAGTGCCTGGATGACCCTGGGATAATTATTCACTTTGTGTATGATTCTAGAGATTGTTTACTTATATTCCCTAATTAAGTAAATGGCAATATCGTAAGGATTGACCATACCACTACATTATGGAAGGCTTCACAAGGAAATCAAAATATGAATTACCACACATTTAGACTGACAGTGCAAGTGAGAACTATCTATATCCTTCTTATTTATTGATGCAATTTAACTATAGATCATTCCATAGTAGCTTAGTAAGTAAAAGACCAAACAATATTGCTATCAATGGCAAATATATTCTCATTCTAACAGCCATTTATTATGTTACTTAAAACTTAATCCTAAGTTAAGTTTTTAGTAAGATAATATTGGCTGTTAGAACGAGAAAAAATTGCTATTATTATAATGATTTAAGTCGAGAATGACTGAATATTGCTATTATTATTAGTTACTGTATTATAAACCATTTCACCAGCTATTTCAGGTACCTTTGAAGTTAGAATGGCTGTTGAAGAAATCATACAAATGACTCATATTTCACACCCGAGCATTCTGAGCCTGATTGGTGTTAGTGTGGACAATCATTTCTCCCCGTGCATCGTCATGCCATTCATGTGGAATGGAAGTCTTGATCACTACTTGAAAAGAAGCGAAAACAAAGAGAAATACTTCTTACCGGTTAATATTGAAGGAAAGAAAGCAGATGCGGTAGGCTATGTTATAGAATACTTTGATATTTGAATTTGAATCACAAATTTTGCTCTAATTAGGAATAATAATTGACTATTGCATTTTCCAACCTTCACAAGTCAGCCCTGATAGACATTTATAGTAGAATAAGTTTCGGCAAAGCAAATTTCATTCTGTTTAATGAGATTTTACTGCATACTAGTCAAACAATTGAGCAGATAGGGCAAGTACGATTTGTTTGTTTAATTAAAGCGTCAGAATATTTGATTGTACTGTAAACCATTGTATTCATTTTATAATGCATTTTTCCGTTCTGTTTCTGCTAATAAATAGGAAGTAGCTACTGGGAAGTTGCTGGAGATGTGCCTGCAAATAGTAAAAGGAATGTCGTACTTGAGCAGTGAGAGAATTATCCATCGTGATTTGGCAGCAAGAAACTGTATGTAAGTTAATAATGAGGCTGGAAGGCCAAGTCAGCTACAACAGTAACGTATAATTACAAATTGGCATGCAGTTATTATTATGGAAGCTGCAACTAATTGTAGCAGTAAAGTACCTATTGTAAGTTTCACATGGACTTAATAAGATGAAGCATTTAACACTAAGCCATTTGCATGTGCTGTTCTTTTTTATATATGTGACCGGTTTTGGGAAAATCGGCCTAAACGCGGAAAACAATTTTTTTCAGTATCCCCGGGTAAAGCCTTATGGGTCGATTTTTTTCGAAAAATTTTTTATGGCAGAAATGGATAGACACCAGTTAGCTCTAGCTTATGACGCAGTTGTAATCTCTGGCGTGCTCTAGAACTCACACTAGGAGGCTAGAAACACTAGCCGGTTGGACTCGTGTACGGAGAGTTGCTAAGAAATTATTGGCGGGCTTTTCACTAACAGCCGGGAAAAAACTGTAGCTAACTAATTGACGTACTATTCTACATAATTCACGTACTCACGCAATTCTCGCCATCATAGTTTCTTAAGGAGCCCTGCATTAAGCCTTTTAGACTTCTTTCAATCTGCCTGAAACCGGTTTATTCCCATAGTGTCCCGGAGACACGCAGTAATAGTATACGGACACAAGGCACGCCCCCTGAACTTAGCAACACCTTTACCCGGCGTTTTTTCGAAATAAGCAATAATAAGTTTAGCAAAAATACTGAAGTGTTGTAGTGCGTAGGGCGAAGACGGCTTGTGCTACAGCTTTCAAATTAGGAGGACGGCATCCCAAGGCCCCGTGCAGCCTACTGGTAGATTAAAATAGAAAACTTTAGATGCCGCGTTTAGGCCGATTTTCCCAAAACCGGTCACATATATTATCTTGATAATTAAAAATATCAAACCTACTGGTGGAATGACTAAATAACTAACTAAATAATTAAATTTATACATGAATATATAATATGTGACCGTCTATGGGAAAATCGGGCACAACGCGGCATGCGTAGACGTCGCAAAAAGATCGATTTAGTTCTTAAAATTGTATTAAATAAGCCTAACGAAGGGAATGGTTAGGTGATATATAGCGGGAATGGCTAAAGCTACTGCGATAAAACTTGGAGAGCTTAATATCTGCTTGCCAGGAGTGTGTAAGTGCAAAAAAAAATTTTTCGTCGGGGGCCCGCGTTGTGCCCGATTTTCCTGTAGACGGTCACATATATATAGTGTATAAACTGAAGCTAAAGCTATGAGGGCCAGTCTTCAGTAAGTATGGTATGGTATTTTTCTACATTGTAGGGTAGATTTAAATGGCAACATTAAAGTGGCTGACTTTGGGCTCTCGGTGACTATTTCTGAAGATAAAGACTACTTCAAATTAATCGATGAAACACCAGAAACGCTTCCAGTGCGATGGATGGCAGTGGAAAGTATAGTCAGTTTAAAGTTTTCAGAGGCTTCAGATGTAGTAAGTTAAATGAAAACTTGTGATCTATTTTTTTCATAAACTCACATACACAATTAATATTTTTATTCAATGACCAGAATAACATCACATAAAACAAAACAAAACATTAGTTACACGAGTTGTTAAATTATCAGGGCCACTTTTTAGAAGTGAAAATGTTTGTCATCATTTTTCGTAGTATTTGTAGAAGATGCCAGTTCATTAAAATATGAGAACTATTTCATGTACATGTGAATGTGTGAATGAGTGCAAAGGAGGTGATTTAAAGTTTAGGAGCCATATTGCTACACCTATTGTGGTAGGTGTAGTAATTTAATTATATTGGGTGATATTTAATTAATGAAGAGAACTGTGTAATGAATTCAAAATATTTGGATTGAAATTATTAAAAATTCATTTTTTATGTTTGTCTTAATCTGCAGAATTACTATGCTTTTAATTCTTAATTCACATTTAATTACATTGGCAAAGTCATGTATTTCTTGTATTAGTTCTGGCTCAACTCTGAATTCTAGCAGCTTAATCAGAAAGCTATTACTCAGTTAATAATGTAGAAAATTATGATTACAAAGCTACACAACAAACATAAAAAAAATGAAAGCTAGTTTTTATTCACAATTAACACAGATCACGAATGAAGCAATAAATGACCCATTTATGAAAATCCTGGAAAGATAGAATAGTGTGTATTATAAAAGGATAGCTTTAACTTAATTTACAGTTGCGTGAATGTTTCAAATATTTCAAATCTTTTGTTGTTGTCTTTGTGTTGTTTCAGTGGTCATATGGTGTCACATGTTGGGAAGTATTTAGCTGCGGCGACAGACCTTATCCCGAATTATTGAACGAAGATGTAGTTCAAAACATAAAAAATGGATACCAAATGAAGAAACCTTCAAATGCCGCCTGCAATGATTCTATGTAAGACAAATTATTGACGACATCATGATGTGAGGAATGCAAAGTATGATCAAGACTTAATTCACGTCCTAAAAATGTCAATAATCTTCACTTAAATGAATATAAATGAATATTCAGTCATTCTTAGCTGAAGTAACTAGTGATGTACTAGAGCACAAATGGCGAGTGAGCCTAAAGCTACACTATTTTTAAATGATTGAGTGTAAACACTTAGAAAAAGGTCGAGTTTTTAACTTATGTATATTGACGGTAAAGGGGATACAATGCCATAGTAGCCCACAACTGTTTGAATTGAAAAAAAACAGTCACGTTATTTGAAAGTTTTCTTTGTTATATTCTTTAGTTAAGTAGTAGCTCTAACGCATAACACTGTCACACACTTGAATATACCTTCATATAAGACTTACCTTCGTAGTTAGTCTAATGACCTATGACTTTACAAGTAAATACTCTTGCATAAGACTTATAACTATGACAAATAGCGCATTAACTTATCACTGTCACTAACTCTAATAGAAATGAAACTCGGCAAATTTTAACTGCACCCGCAAATTCAAAATGGTAAACACTTTAATTTTTAGAAGATGCGGGTAATGATCATAAAAGAGAGGATTCTGTTTAATGAAATTTGGGACGGGGTGGACCGTCGAACTAACACAACAATGCCAGGGTCAAAGTACAAAAATGATATACGTACATCCAAACATAATATAAACAAATATCCCCGATTTTCAATTGTGTTACCCCTGATAGTGTTTCGCTCGCTTTGCTTGCTCGCCAATTATGATAATAGCAAATTTTCTTGTTTTAACACCCAATATTATGTTTAACTTAACGTTACGACTTCTTGCTAAAGTCCTACTGGGTATACGTACTGTGAATATAACATTTGACTGTAAATTTATATTAAGCTAATTCAATGATTAATATTTCTGTAGATATGATGTAATAGTTTCTTGTTGGGCTTTGGATCCAGCAGATAGACCAAACTTTCAACGTCTTGAACAAAAGGTGTCATCTCTGCTAACCAATTTAAAAGACTATCTTCCACTGATGCCTGAATCATCTGATACTAAAAAATGTAGTAAACAATCAAAAAAAATATTTAATATGTAAATAATCATGTGACTTTTCAGATAAAGTTTAAGACCACTTCTCTATCAATCCGTTGTTATTATCACAAAATCTGTATTTTTATCCTTTAAAATTCACATTTTAGTTAGTGATTTGCTTATGTTAAATAAACAGAAACATGAAAGTCTTTCAATAAACTTAAATACTCCATTAATCCTCTAGATCTAGTCTAAATTATAAGGTCCATTTTTTTCTCACTAAATAAAGATGAGATATTTACAAAAATTAAATTAAATTGGTAGATGATATTTTCACTTAGTAGTAATTCAGCAGCACTGATTTTGACCAGATAGTGGATGTCATTAATTAGAACTTCAACTGTCAAAAGTGATAGTGATTTGTAATTTTAATAAAATATATGAGTGTGTAAAGTGACTATACAGTGAACAAAATTGATAGATTTACAATTTTATTGACTGGCTAAACAAGAAAGTCTAGCCAATGACTGTTAAGCAATGTCTCGTAGAAAATAGTTGCTTAAAATAACAAATACAGCAATAAACAATTTAAACATAAGTGAATTACTTTGGAAGCAAGTGAGGAATACACTGATATTTAAAAAAAAACATTTGAGTCAATATCTTTCAAATTGAACACTCTTTGATTAACTATAGGACGTACATAAGTGCTAGTGTCACAGCCAGAAATGCTATAGACAAGGTACAGACATTATTAATATAACTGAGTGGTGCAAATCCACTCCCGAATTATATATTGAGTAATTGTATATAACAGTTAGTGATACTTATACTTTTAATCATTAATTTCAGCTGATTGTATCAAGTTTCCTTCAATGACTGTGGTGTTCTGCTGTTATGTTTTCAACAGCGATACTTTCATTGCTTTGTCATAATTAACTACACCACAATAGAGGGCATACAATTAAAATCAACACAGAAATAAATCTAGCGTTGTATAGTTATAGTATGTATCTATCACCCTTATATTTATTTTTATGATTATATTGATTACTGTTTAATATACTGTATGTTACTAGCTATCACCGTAAAGGATGTATTCATGTTTCATGGTCAAAACTCCCATCACAAAACCTTAATTGTAAAAGAACTAAGGACAGCATATTTAAGAATTTTTTAGACAGGTAATGGGAGTGAAATATTGCCCTAATTTCAATACTATTATTATGATGCATTTTGTAAATATAGCTTTCTTTCACCAGAATCATATACATAGTAACTGCAATCACAGCCATTTACACTTAAATTTCAAGTTTGTCCTTAGTAACTGGATAAGTGCATTTATAAATTATAGCTGAAATACATTACAAGAAAACAATTTATTCATAATTTTACCTGAATTTTATACATATATTATAATATATATCCAATTATTATGTGTATGCAGATATTATCATTAAAATTAAGTTTAGAGCATCAATACACACATTATGCTTAATTTCTGACATTTATTGGATCTTAAAATTCACATGGTTTAATTTTATCTATACGAGACAGATAACTGTACTGCACGATGAACACTGTGTAAGTTGTACTTTATGAATGATGTTTTCCCACAAACTCTTGTATTGTGTTCGTGCATGATTGCTCTTCAGACATGCACGACATTTCTATACAACTAACTTCCATCCTACACTTCCATTTCTACAAATCTCCTTACCTTGGAACTCTCTTACTAAAATATGCCATTGTTTTTTCTTCTGTTATAGTCAATATTTGTATTATAATGAAAAGGCAAATTACTGGTAACACTGAATTTACATAATGTCATTCTTGTTGATGACATATTTAGTCTTTTTGTTAAGCAGTAGCTGCTAGTTTAATTGCTCTAAACAGTAAGATATTTTGGAGTAGTTGGATGACCTTATACTTTTATTATATCTTTCTATAGTTTTTTCTGTGTTGCATCATTTTCTGTTGTTGTTAATTTGAAGAGGTATCATGCAGCTACACAGTCTTACACTTTTACCAATAGTAGAAGCTGTCTCAACACCCCAGATCATCAAGTGGTAGTATTGTCTTCACAATTAGACATGAATATAATTGAATCTTTAATCAATTAGTACCACTTAAATAAAAAAAAATTGCTGTGAGAAATATAATAATGGTCCAGTGTTCCTGATTTAGCTAAAGGCTTTGTATGCATCATTTGTACACATCATTATAATTGTTTACAACCATCCCTTACAATTTTTTTTATTATGAGTGATGTTTATATAGAACAGTTTAATTTTAACTTCATATGAAACATTTGCATATTAATGTATAAAAATCTGACCAATATAAGATATTGCAAGTAATGCATAGCTAATAATATTAGCTAGAATAAAATAAGTGCACAGAATCCATTAGCATTAATGCAGCGTTAAGCAATCATGCAGTCAATAGTTAATTGTTCATGGATGTCCTGGTCCTACACATCTTGAATTAATATGTGCTGGACATATGACAGTATTCATTAAATGTATATATTTATACATTCGCAGAACTTCAGGACACTTGCAGAACTTCAGGACACTTGCAGAACTTCAGGACACTGGCAGGAAGTGTACAGTAATGATTCCAAAAATATACGATATTTCTTGGAAAGTGTATTAGGTTACTTCAGATGGTTTTCAGTCTTCCTGTCGCGGAAATTTAACCATCTGTCCAAAGACTCACTTAGCAATACCAGTATATAACGTATAAAATAATCGATTGCCCTTAGCTATCTTAGCTCAGTACTTGCGTGACTGCAATGGGATTGGATTAAAATGCGGAAGTCCATAAAATGGGAAGGTAACTAGGAATTACCGAGCATCCAGGTCTAATCCCGGATTATAGACCGCTAAGAATTGTTAGAGTACCTTGATAATAGTCACCAATTACAGCGACTAAATACCCGAGTCGTCCTCCACCTAATTTTCTCTTCATCCCGTGAAGAAAACTTAACTAAGATTAAGTGTCAACGCAAAGTTTTCAGAGACTACCATGGCTGCATTAGGCTATTCTTTCTTACCTACTGCCATTCTAGTTTTATCTATTCATTCATTTCAAGTCTGCAGAGGTAAGTATTGGCATGTAGTCAGCGTCAAGGGTTTAAAAAATTTTTTGTTGTTTTTTTAAAGTGAAACACTCTACAGGACATACAAATACTGAAGGTGAAAATGTTACAACAAATGTATATAGTACTTTACAACCAATTAATAGTAATATATAAGTTACTGCAAGCATTTGATGTATTTAATTGTGCACACTTTAGCTAAGCAGCTAGCTTGCTAAGAATGAAATAGATTTCAAGACTTTCACAGAATTGAAGCAAGTACACATGTCTGAAGATATACTGTAGAGACCAGTTAGGAGGTATATTACATGAATTTGTATTTATCACTGAAGATTGTATGTAGACTAATGAAATGATATTTTTTTTGGTATGTAGCATGTACCACAATGATCCCTAGTCGTAATTGAATATCGCGAAGTAGCCCACTATGAGCTAGCAAAACTGCCTAATTATGTTACCGTGTGCAGTCTACAAATGTGTGACTAGTTCAGTTGCTCTTTGAGACTCCTATGTTATTTTTCCTTGTTAGCTTATTAAATTGTTACATTATGGGCATGTGATACTAGAACACTATATTATGTACAACGTAATGTGAGTGAACTCGAAAAATTGAACACCAAAGAAACATGCAATGACACGATACAGCTTACACATTATAAAAAGGGATCTGTACTATTAGAGAAATAATTAGAGGCATAATATATATTAAGGCATAGGCTTTGTTGTGCTAAGTCAATTTTATACAAGATTAATTTGTAACTATACAAACTAGTACATGTAGCCTTTGTATGGTTTCTTGGATGGTCAATTACACGTAACTCCATTCTTCAGGATATGCAGAGCCTAAAAGTTCCTGTATTGGTGACATGTTTCTATAGTAGCACAATAATGTTTTGAGATAACTTGTTGGACCCCTGATTATTGCCCTAATAACAATTGCCTAGATTAATAAATTATGTTCAATATGATTTCAATCAAACTATCATTTGAATATCTGAATAATAATGTATAAAGAACACATTATTTAATGTATTTTGCTAGGTATAGTGTCTCTTCCAAATGAATCAAAATCGTGCATCAATGTACAATATTCACACTTTAAGAAGGTATCACTTACAACTCCAATTATTCTGTACAGACAGGAGTATGATTCAATTTATGTAAGTAATAAATAATAGATTAGTAGTGAGAAAAAACAACATGTATTCATTAGATTGGAGATATTAAATCGAAAATCTATATAGTTTGTGTGACGATCTGCCCAAGTTTTCTAAATTTCAATATATACAAATAAAAGGTAGTAATATTATCAGTTATCTTATTATTCTCATGATATTGCTTACCATTTTCTAAGTCTGATCTAAATCTGAATAAAGAAGCAGATTATCTCCTTATAAGAAGTCTTTTAGAAAAAAACAAACATTTAATACACTATAATACTTAGTATGTATCAAAAAAGTTTTCTTATAGCTATAAGGCTATATTATAAGCTTTTTAAGTGCTGCACTAGCATAAAAGAATTGTGTGATTTCTGTTTTGTCATAGCTCTCATTCAAGAATGCATTAAAAAGCAATAGTAAAGTAGTATTGAGTTCCTTCTCAGTAGCTTGTACATAATTGTTCATGTTTGTCCACGTATAGATAAATACTCGGGGATCTCTAACATTTACTGAAGCATTTTCTGATGGATTTATTTGGAATACTCCAATAACTATAAAGTTGACAAATCCATTATACAATAAAAGCATTCCCATGATCGCTCCATTCTGGACCTTTTCCTCAACTATTGAGCAAGTTTGCTATTGGAATGCAACTGACTATGAGACAATACAAGAGTATCTGCATATCTTCCAAACAGAGGAAGGAAGAGTAGACTTCAATGCTACATTGCTATTCACTACAAACTGGGAATATACAGCGCGTGTCAACAGTTCAGTAAGTTAGGTGTCATTGAACACTTAAATTATACCAAGTAGTTGTTGTGAAGTGAAGAGGAGGGGCCTGAACACTACTTCAGTAAATGTTACTCCCAATTTGCCCTTACTATAGTACGAGAGTCCTTGTGAAGTATTTAGTGTATGTCAAACTCAAAGATTTCTCTAAGGTTGATTCAAATAATTATCAAACACAAAAACTCCACAAACTAATTGAAAGTCATTTTATACTACAATGACTCTGTTTATAGTTACCCTTGTGATTCTAAAGTTACCCAATTATGATGGCTGCAGCTACTGATGTGCTTGTTGATAAGTTGATACAGATAACTGATGCAGCTGCTACCAGTGAAGTTGTGGTTATAGTTAGCTGATCCCTCTACAGTTGTTAATACTCTGAACTTTGAAATTATAGGTATATGTATTAGTATTGTTGTTATTACAATTACATCAACAAGATAATCATCACCATTATCAATTACACAGCTATCAAAGGTGGTCATTAAAATTACTATTATTATTTGAGAGGGGCTCAAGAAATTGTAATTATTAAGGGTGGCCGCACACCGCCTGCGCAATTAATGTTGATGGTTGCTATGTACGATTACTACTATTATATACTTACATGGGCTTTTCCACTACAACACAAGGACAAAGTACGTGCCTAAGGCACCGCTCACTAATTTTATAGCAAATCTGGAAGAAATATCGAAGCCAGTTATAAAACTTTGTAGCACTTTTTTGGAGCGGTGTGGTAAGTGGTAGCTCCGCAATTTTGTGCACTACTAGCCAAGCCAATACTCGAATGCAAGACAATGAGTTCTTTTCCATTTCAATATTACTTTTATGATTTATTCGCAATTTTTTCTATTTATAAGATATTGATAAATTCTCGTTGTGGTGCAGTTCATTTTTTTAAGGTTTACCCATGTGTACAATTTTTTTGTCGTTCTCACTATTAGATTCCAAGAAAAACTGATATAAAATGTGGAACTTTAATTCCACTTGCAATGCTTAAGAAATAGCCCCGCCTCTGTGTCTCATACTCCTTGTACGGGAGCAATTTTTTTCAATTGGTTTGTATTGGTTGTAAAAAGAGCCCGCCTATATCTAGAGTAAACAGACATCAATAAAACAATAACAAGAGAGTCAGAAGAGAGAGCAGATTCTTGGAAATAGTCCGATGTGAATGCATTAGGTCTGCGCAGCTTAGGATGTCTTCGTTCCTCAGAAATCGAGCCTGCTGAATCCATCCATTTGAGTTCAGGAGTGCAGAGCCTGGAGAACTGGAGAGGAAGCCTGGTGCAACTTGCCACGTGAGTTCAGACGACATATGTAGAGTTGCTGTAAACGGCTACGAGACAACGAGAAGTTAAACTAAAACAACACAAATTTGCTAAGTATACTTCTGCTACTACTACGCAATTGTTTCTGCTAGCGTATTATCGAATGGTGGGCTATTGGCGGGGGAATAAATTAATGTCCGGATCTACTGGCGGTACACATTGCTATGTGCAGCGACCCTTAAAATTACAACAATTGCTTTTTCAATTACATGATGTACCAGAAATTATAATTTTAAGAACTTTTCACAGACAGCCAATTAATGTGAAATCAGACTGTTACTGACTTGGGAACTATATACCATATAAAATATGATGTCTCTATCAAATTGATTGTGATATGATCAGTGATCCCCCATTTATAACTATCATTATTGTTTACTTTTACTAATCAAGCTACTTTCATTTCTTCTTGTTAATCAATCACTGGCTTACACTCCACGATATCTTTAGAATATTCTGGTACTACTTGCTGAATATCTCTCTTGAACTTTACTATTGTGCCAATTGCGGTTAAATTTTAATTAATGTACACACAATAATAATGAAAATGAACAATTTTTTACTTTAATGTAGAAACTGGAGGTTTAATTTTTTCAAGAAGCACACGAATAATCACAGCGTAAACTTAATAGTAGTGTTTATATCAAGACACTCCCATATTTCACTGATATTTCTGAGAACATAAACGTTATTGCATGAGTACATTAATTTAACAGTAAAACTTACCCTTACATTTATCTTGGCTCCTAAATATGCTCATTGTCAAACAATTGAGCTGTCATTTACTATCAAGTCTTCTATGGCAGTACACTTCATTAGGTCAGGTTTTACCTCTGCAATTCCCTATGCAGAAACAAAAATACTGTTCGAAATTACAAAAATACGAAACTCTTCCGTTCAAACCCAACAGACATCACTAAACTCCAGCAAACGCACTTAATGCAAATCTTGGTAGCCACTCCTTCATGTGAAAAATTGTTGTATCTTTTATTTCCATTTCTTTAGCTTGCCATTGGACTCACATGACTAACTTCAGTCACTCCTCATTTATTATGCTTTTGTTCATGCCAATTCAACTTAGACAGATCATAATGACATGCAACTGTTTCCGAATTTGAGTAGTTTAACTGACAGACAAATGACAGACAGAGTTTTCCACATGTATAAACATTAATTATATATATTGTTGCATAACAATAAATAACATAATTTCCTTTCACTTCATTATTCTATTATTCAATGTTAACATATTATAGACCATACGATACACGATTCAGGCCATTCTGTTAACTGATGGGCAAAGGACATTGTCAAGGTTTCTGTACAAAAATACACACCATCTGTAAGAAGACACTCAATACCTCATAGGATTCAATGCTGCGAACCATATAGATGGTTTGCAGTTTGCCAGACAGACTGGATCACTATCGTCAGAATTATTGGATATCTTAACAAGAGCATACAGAATAGAAGGTAAGTGAATTAACAAAGTGTCTATGGTTATCAAATATTTTTCCCCATAGTATACTATTGCATGATAACAATTTTCCAATAGAATTAAAAACGATTTATTGAGAGGGATACTATAAAATTAAGTAATAAATTAGTTTATCTTCACTTAGCAATACAACACTTTTATATATAACTCATCTGTTAGATTACAATTGTCTCTAATTAGTCTTTAATAGTTAACTTCATAGAATACAGAGCCTTCTAAAGATTATATAGCATAGAATGTCAGTACAGTGAGCTATAGTTTTATATCATTTTAGGCAACTGTATAGCTGGTGCAAATTCATCGTGCATGGGAAATTCCAACCAAAGAACCTGTTTGTCTCTTCCAGATGCTTCTACCACTTCTTGTGAATGCAACAAGGGATTCTACAAAAGTACAGTGGAAGGAGTTTGCACAGGTATTAGGATATACATTACTTTCAATTTGGCAGACATTTTGACTATATTTCAGTGTTTGCCCTACAGCTGAGTACATTAATATCTGATTTATGGATACATTTTTAACATGTTAAGCTCATAAAATACATTTGATTATAGTACAAAACTGTGCTAAGCAATGAAGTTATCAAGATTTCAATTTATTGAAATTATATATTCACATTTAAATGATACTACTTAATTTAATCTCAATAAAACATTTTGATTTAATAGTTATTTTACTATGTAATTGGCTAATGTTACTGACCTAGCAATTACGTCATGAATAATTAAACAAGTACCATCGGACTAAGTAACAACTAGGACTGCTGTAGACTTACATAACTTTATCATTCTTTGTCTAGTTAGAGCTAATGAGCAACATTTCTTAGTGAATGTTCAAGATTGACTGGACGGAGGATTGTATTGTAAGTATGGTGGTTTAGAATTACCTTCATGTGGGGTAGTAATTAACCCTCCTGTCACTCAGCAAATTGGATGCTGGACTTTTGAGGTTGTCAGAGAAATGTGGTTACAGATCACTCATGAGGAAGCGACAGTAGTGATGCTAATTAGGTTAATAATTAGCCACTTTAAACAGCTGTCCTATAGAGTAGTTGTAGCAGGGATAATATTTTTCTTTGACATTGTTTAGCTTACTCTTATCGTTCTTATATTTCCACTATTTTAAAAATAAACTCTATGTTTCTTACTCTAATTAATGCCCCTTATCTCACCCAAATGTTTTCCTCGCAACACAGATATGTAAAAATCTCATGCTGACATGGAAATAGCATACATCCATTTGTCGAAAACATGCATCTTTCTTAGTTAAGAACAAAGATGTGCTAGAAACATTCCCAAATGTGATAGCACATCGTAATGATACACTCAGTCATAGAGCCAGAGGAGGATCCAGTATTAACAACAGGGAGAGTCCCAAGTAGATAACTACTTGTGAATGCAAATCTGTAAAAGTAATATTTATCATGGTCCTCCTTCGATGCCTAAGTTGAGGAGGTCTTGCCACTAAAACAATAGAATGGCCAAGTAGTAAAATATATTATTTTGCTATAACAATACAAGCTGTATTTATCCCTGACATTATTAATTAACAATTTTAATAGAACTATGTACTATTATTTTGTTGCTTAGATTTGGTGTCATTTCCAAAATACTTAAAATCATGTACTAATCTACAACAGGCATTGTATTATGACGGTACCACTACCAACTCCAATCGTTCTATACCGAAAAAAGTATGATTCAGTTTATGTAAGTAATACATTATAGAAAAAGATGATAGGTAATCATGCAAGCTCATAATATTTTTTAACATGAAATATACACACTTTTTGTGAAAACCTGTTCAGGTTTTGTATATTTGCTAAAACAGTGAGTGCCAGAAAACCTTATAGTATTCACATTAAATCTACTTTATGGCTAACAGATTAATTTTATTTGTCTTTTTATACATAGACTATATACCACACAGTATATAAAGTGTTATAATATAAGCTATACCTGTCTAAATTGTTGTAATCACCCTATCTTTGTTTCATTTCACTGGATGAATTAGCACATAGTTTCACAGTACATATTATATAGAACTCTTTACTATACCAGAAGTGGCAATGTAATAAACTTTCTCTAGTTTCATCTCCTAGCCTCATTCAATATCTCTTATTTAAGGATGTCAGCATCCAGAATTTTAATGCTATGGCTTAAGTACAACCAGTGGTCCCAATGTTGATTTGTGCCACCAAAGAAGATATTCCGTATCTCAAGACCCTCGCACTGTTAACTTAATTATGTTTTTAATGTTTTCATGTGCAGATAAATGCTAGAGGGTCTCTAACGTTTACTGAAGCATTTCCTGGTGGATTTATCTTGCATCGTCCAATAACTATAAAATTGACTAATCCATTCTTGAATAAAAGCATTCCCATGATCGCTCCTTTCTGGACCTTTCCCTCAACTATTGAGCAAGTTTGCTATTGGAATGCAACTGACTATGAGACAATACAAGAGTATCTGCATATCTTCAAATCAGAGGAAGGAGTAGTAGACCTCAATGCAACATTATTATTTGCTACAGCCTGGGAATACACAGCGCATGTGAATAATATCGTAAGTTATGGCTTAAATATTAATTTTTTGATTCATTAAACTTTAACAACGCAAGTAAGTGAGTTTGTTTTAATAAAATGAAATTTAAAAAAGGAAGCATAGTGCTTAAAAATATAAAAAATTATGTAGAAGTAGAACACAAAATATACCAAGTGGTTATATGTACTCCTTTTTTTGTTTACTGAACTTTACCATTGAAGTGATTATATGCATAACTTAAGTTTTGCTTAAGAAAATTAATTTAAGAATAAGAATCTTAATGCAATAAAAGTATAAAAGACTCATGGTAGACAGGAAAAAATGTAAATTTACTGAGCAAGGTACTTACTGTTGACTTACGTACTGTCACATTTTACATGCTAAGAATATTTCACACAAGAACGAGAAGGTATGCAGCAAATAGTACATTCTTATTATGTTGGAGAAGCTTGAGCTTAGTGGTTAATATTTTGACTTAACAGACTGCCCTGATTATATATGCAAATGTGACAGCTTCATTGACTCTCAGTATTCATGCATATAATATACAGTAAGTTCTTCTCCCTTATCCGGGGCATCGAAGATATGGGCGGGCACATCCCTCTACCCGCAGCTACAGAAGAGGCCAAAATAAAATTCCCATAGCCACTTTCCTACACTCAGAAAGTTGACTCTCAGGCTGTAGACTACAAGTTGACCCCCTACAAGTGGTGGTATTAGGAGCCACAATATGTAGTAAATATTTTTTGTTACCAAAATTGTACATGGCCCAAAACAAGCCAGCTAAAGACTTTATAATAACTGAATGGAAACTTTATTTTGGCCCTCTTCCCCCTCCCCCTCTGAAAAGAAGTGATGCATTAAAACAAACAACAATTACATCATTTTTCAAGAGAAAAGAAAACTGAATGAACCATTTAACTGTGTACAATCATATTTATGGTTTGGTATCTATGTATTGTATTATGTAATTAGTATGATTTCATGAATGTTCTTAGATACGGGCAATTCTCTGTTACAGGCACCCCATATTCCCAAGGTGCCCTGATAAGAAAGAACTTACTGTATATATTATAATATACACATGTGACAGTCTAAGGGAAAACCGGGCACAACGCGGCACCCTTCGAAAATTTTTTTGTTGCACTTACAGAGTTGTCGGCGTCCAGATATTGAGCTCTCCAAGTTTTATCGTCGTAGCTTAAGTCGTTCCCACTATAATAGACCTAACCGTTCCCTTCCGTCGGCTTGAAACAATACATTTTTAAGAAAATGATCGATCTTTTCTCGATATTACGCACGCCGCGTTGTGCCCCGTTTTCCTGTAGACGGTCACATTATATAGATTTTTTTAATTATTACATTTAACTAGTGATGTGCTTGAGCACAAATGGCGAGCGAGCCTAAAGACTATACTATTTTTATATGAATGATTTTGACTTCTAACACTGAAGCTACTGAAAATAAGGTCCAGATTTTAAATTTAGCATACAGGGTAAAGGGATTTCAGTGCCATAGTAACAACTCTCTGCAACTGCTTGAATTGAAGGAAAAAAACAACAACAAAACAATACACGTTATTTAAAAGTTTTCTTTGTGATATTCTTTAGCTAAGTAGTGGTTGTAACACACAATGCTTTGACACAACTTGACATGCACCTACACAGACTTACCTTCGCAGTAGTCTAGTGGACAATGTATTTTCAAGTAAATACTGTTGCGCACGGCTTATAACCATGACAAGGAGCGCATTGACTTACCACCGCCACTAACTCGAATAGAAAAACTGCACCCGCAAAAGAATTCAAACGGTAAACAATTCAATTTCTAGGGTGATACGGGTACTGATCGATAAACCAGAGGATTCTGTTTAGTGCAATTTGGAACGGGGTCGACCACATAACTAACACAAAAACGCGATGACATACGTACGTCCATATATATAAATAAACTAGTGGTGCGCTCGAATAGCGCAAATGCATGGCGAGCGAGCAGACTCTTTTTACAGAAAAATAGGACAGAAATTACATCTAACTGTAGTGCACAGTGTAACCCTTTCCATTCTCAGTTAGCATCACAGAATCTAAAGTCTCTGATCCCAGACTAAACTAACAGAATTACCTGAATAAACTTCGAAAGCAGTGGCAAAGAAGCGCAGCTTGACAAAGACTTCACAATTGTTTCAAGAAGAGAGTAGCTGTAAACTTTTTGGTTGAAACAAAGTTGCGTCTGCAGCAGGATTCTCCGCGCTCGTTAATTGAAAAATACTGGAACTGTGAACGCTTTACCTAACTTACGTAATTAGAAGCCCGGGCGAAAAGAGAGGTCTCACGTACCCCATAAACAGATAAATAAACTAGTGGTGCGCTCGAATAGCGCAAAATAGTGAAGCGAGCGATGCATAAGGCTATAAAATTTAGGCTATGTATAATAAAATTTAAATGTTATACTTTTTGTGGTAAAACAAGAGTAATGAATTATTTTATTATTTATTTTATTAATGTAATTCGCAATCCAGTATTGCTTTATATAATAAAGTTTAAATGTTATATTATTTTTGATAATACAAGAATAATGAATTATTTTACAAGCAAAGTTATTGGCTGGAGTTTTAGACAGAATATACAGCTATTTAATTTATAATGTCATACATCATTACAGTTATTGCTGATGTAAACTTTGTGGTTTAATAAAAATAAAAAATAAAAGAGTTTGTTTGGGTACTATAACATATTCAGTGGGAGAGCAGAGTATGTTAAATGGATGTAGATCTTAGTTTGATAATAGAGTTAGGTTAATTTTTATAGTTTTACATTAAATTTAACCTGCAATTGTAGAGGAATGTTTCCAGGATGCATGTTATTTTGAGCTGAATAGAGCTTAGGGATATGTATTTCCCGGCTACATCGACAACATTCCAATGACTTAAATTTCATTTTGGTGCCTGGAAACTTCTCCATACACGTTATGCAGACTGGGATAGTAATCGATGAGATTTTAGCATGAAAATTACACATTGCTGTGTGAACTTGAGGATCATCAAATGCTGGAATAATATGGTGCAATGGAACCTGGGGATGTTGTCTTGACCTGTTCCCCCTAACTTGAGAGAATCTAGTCTCCCGTTGAAGTGGTGTTTCATCAGCCAATCTCTGCTGTTGGTTAGTTGACAACTGCTCTAACCTAGAGGAATTTTGTAATGAAGATTCATTTGCTGTTCTCAACAGTTGGCTAGTGGACAAACAGTGGAGCCTGTGATCTCTTTCACTATCACTTTCAAACAAACGTGTGACTTGCTGTTTTTGTGACATTAGTTGTAGACGTTGCTCTCTGCATAATGGTTTCCTAAACGAAAATATGTCTCGTATTAACTTATTGAAGTATATATTTTATTTTATATTTACCTCTTGCATTCGTTGCTGATAAGCTGAAAGGCATTGCGGTATCGAAATTGTTTGAGTTATATTTTCTGCAACTTTTTTGCTGCTTTGGGTGTATATGAGAATGAATGTCCTCTGATAGATGCCTTTTCCTCTTGCAGTACAAAAAGTAGTGGGGATATTAGCTTCTTGTTCAGATGGTGTGGCTGCATTTTCAGTGTCTTCAAGAGTAGTTGAGTCTACAACTGTATAAAGTTGATTGGTACAGTAATCCTCAGGAATAGTCTAATAAATAAATTAGGAACATTTAATGGCTTTTCAAAAAGAAAGATTCTTTACTTTGCTACCTGTTTCTGTTTCGTTTTAGCTCTCCTCCTCCTTGCCCTGTCTTTTTCATTTCTTATCTCCTCTCTCCTTACTAATTTTTCTTCTGGAGTTTCTAACGCCCTCAAAGCTCTTGACCGAGCGTTTCTAACGTTTTGTCTACTGGGCATCGCTACTTCGTACGGCGGGTAAACAAAACAAAATGTTGCTAATAAGGTTACCCGGCCCGCGCAAGCGCGTAGGAGAAAGGGTACACACGTACGCCCACGCAAGAACAAAAACAATTTCTAGACCTAAATATATATATATATCGCGAACTCATTAGAGAGTCAGCTCCGCTCGCTTCGCTCGCTTCGCTGAATAAATAAATATAGCGAAATCTAGATTGAGTTACCCCTGATAGTGTCTCGCTCGCTTCGCTCGCTCGCCAATAAATAAACAAACATCCCCGATTTTCGATTGTGTTACCCCTGTAAGTGTCTCGCTCGCTACGCTCGCTCGCCAATTATACTTTTCTTCTCCTCTCATATATTCATTGCCTAAATACAGACCTCAACTTATACAATTCAGACCATTCTGCTAACTGATGGACATAAGACATTGTCAAGGTTTCTGTATAGCAATACCCATCGTCTACACAAAGAAACTCAGTACCTCATAGGTTTCAATGCTGGAAACCATATTAATGGAATGCAGTTTGCCTGACAGAATGGGTCACTATCCTCTGATTTACTGGATATCCTAACGAGAACATACAGAATAGATGGTAAGTCGAAATTTAAATTAAGTTAAGTATTATTACATGCTCACTTATCATTAAAATCCACTCGAATTTTATTATCACTGATTGTAATCTCTGTGTTGTTGTTTTTGCTTTTCTTTTTTAGTTTAAGGACTATGGTTAGGACTAGGGCTAATGCTAGGGAGTATTTCTTAAAACATCTCAAGTATTGGTATACTCTACAATATACTGCAGGATAGCATTATTTTCCCTTACAGAACACCATAATAAAGAGTTTATAAGTATTTACTATTGCAATACTTATGTATATGAACATAATCAGACAAAGGCCGTATATATACATTAGAACATAGCAGGAGTTGTTTTTTTGCTTAGTGACAGAGGGAAATTAAATCCCTTGGGTTTTTCAGGGAGGGATGCTCTAGGTAATATATTACCTTCAGTGCAGTGCACCTGTATGTAGAAAGCCTCTAGTTGGTAAGGAATCATCCAAATTAATGAGGCATGGCAACATGCCTTGTTCAAAATTAATGAGGCATGGTGACATGCCTTGTTAAGGAATCATCACAATTAATGAGGCATAGCGACATGCATTGTTAAGGTGTTAGGAACAGTTGTTATGTCTAAATTATTATCTACTATGCAACTGTTATGAGTATTGTATTATGGTCTCCTTTGTCCCTATGTACTGTCACAGTTGCACTATAGAAGCTACAGTTTAGGGCCTTTTGGGATGCTAAAGGTGATACTTCCCTCTGAGGCTTCACTGAATATTCCAGAACTTAAATGTCCTAAATGGTTTATATCTGAGATACTAGGCTTTTAGGCCCAGTGTTAAATCTGTTTTAAGTGAGCCTGCAAAACAAATACTACATAATAGTTACTCTTCACTTAGCCATTTGTATATAAACTAAAATGTACTCAATACAATGTTTGATACAGGTTAACTCCTATACGTTGTTGAAAATATTTTGTCATCTTCAGGCAACTGCATAGCTCTTCCAAGTTCCTCTTGCACTGGAAACTCTTACCCAGAAACCTGCTCAACTCTTCCTGATGTTACTACTACTACTTGTAACAACAATGAAGAATTTCAAAAAATTCCCTTTGGGGAAGTTGGCTCAGGTAATTGAACATAACTCGGTGTAGTTATTAGGAAGCCGCTAATGAGTGCCTGGGAATAAAGTAGCTAGAGAGAGTAGCTGAGTATTATGCCCAGATGGATATCAATTATCCTCCCTTCCTCCTGTAACAAATTATTGAACAAATTTTTCCCATCAATCCATATCTGATCTGGAGACATACATTGGTGATGGAAGTGAGGGGGAGGGGAACACAGCCCCCCCCAGATTTATAGATTGGGGTCACAGGGAGCACACAGTAAGCTCATCATAATTGTTATACTTTGTATGATTGAATTTCATAAATGATGTGCTCATGAATTCAATTCTATTTGCAAAACCAACGAAGCAAGCTGTTTATCACAACATCACGACTTACTACAGAACGCAGTTGGTATTTACTACTATCATAGTGGAAAATCAGTTGTCTTTGGTTTCTTGGTAAAGAGAGAAGAATTGATGATTGTGATGAAAGTAGAGCACTTTTATGATTCCATTTTTATGCATATTCATGAAAACAAAGCAAACAATACTGAACTGACAGACATTACTAAGGAATTGATAGGAAGATATGAAAGAAAACATTTAAGGAACAAATTTGACTAAATCATATTATTTTAAACTTTAACATCATAATGTTCAATCCAATTTTAATTTTCACTATGACTTTATAATTAAAAAGTTGTGTGATACACGATGTGCTCCCACTACGAAACAACTTCCATCACCCCTGATTGAGATTCTGTTCTTGCAGAAAATGGCAGTCATCAACCACTGCAACCAAAAACCTGACTATTTTTGAGTCCACTTATTAAAGATGTGTGGTTTGTATTTTGATTTGCATGTGTGTAAAATAATGTTTTGCTCGATATAATTAATATTACTAGCAAGTATCCCGCCACACAGTGGTGCTTGACGCACTGCCAAGTAAGAGAATACAGTAGCATAAGTTATCTCGCTCACTTATCATTGTGGTTAAGGTTACACAAGTTTTCCTCTCCTGCTCTCTTATTTCCGAACAATCTCAGCTTTTCTTATCCCCCAGCTTTCCTTTCTTCAGCTCTTTCTATTTCTCTTGCTTCTGAATCTCTCTGAATCTGGACTTAAGCTCTGCGAAATTTGGGCTCCTTCTTTGTACTTTTGCCTTCTTTTTTTAAACCTAAGCGGTCACTGTCAATTCCACCTACATTTTAGTTACAATATAAGCTAATATTGCACCTTGTTTCCTCCTTTTCCATTCTCTTTTAAACCTATGATGCCTAACCTCGCTGATTCCAACCACTTTTTACAGTTAATAGCCTCTTGCCTTCTCTTATTCTTGCCTTCCTTTAGAAACATACTCCGCCTACCTTCGTCTACTATTACACCCACTATTAGTAACATTCTACATAATGTGAAGACGCTTTACTCGTTCATGTAATGGCGATGCTTCACCAAATAGTTTAAGCTCATGAGTTATTCATGAATACACACCGTCAGTCACCGTTGTCATTGTCGTCATACTGACACTCAGGCGTATGATTATACAGATTATATCATAGAGTAAACCATTTAAAAAAAATTATTTGAATTCTTTCTCTAGTCTTAATTTACAACTATAAAAACCTTTGCATTTGGACTCACAGAGCCTTTAAGTAAACTAAATAAATAGATCCCAATGTCCCTTGAATATACATAGCTTATGCTCACAGCATGAACTAGGTACTGACTGATGATACAAGTGAGACAACTGTTATATATAGTTTAGGCTGAGCATGCTCAGTTAGTTCATGACCACACCTTACCATATGTACTGGTAACTACAATAATATTTTTAACATGCAATTGTGTAAGGTATGCATTGATGGCTTCTAGTCTAGGATGAGGGTGGTCCCACAATAATAACATTAATTTCTTTTAATTGTTAAACTTTACTGCTTATTCAATTGAGCGGCTACAATTACAATTATTGAGGATATAATATATTCATGACCTGAATGGGTAGCTACAAATTGGTGATTAATTATATTTTATAATATAGTAAACCCTTAAAATAATAACGGAGACATCTTCCTTACCATTTCATGTTAAACCATAATATAGAGTAATTTTCACTCATTCATTACTTCAACTTCTTTTCTAACAATCAGTTTTTGGGTAATGTCTCTTTTGCAAGTTTAATATCAGTGGTCTTTTTTAACAATGTGCCATTATAGTATATGTTAATCAATTTCACTGGAAATTTAACGATATAATTAATCGAATTACTGGTCATTACCACAATATTAAAATTGTCTATGTTTTTATTATTTACAACTGTATACTTAACTAGATAATTTCAAATTGTTTATATATTTAGGTATTATGTCATTTCCTAATGAATTAAAATTGTGCATGGATGAACAATTTCCATACTATATGAAGGTACCACTAACAACTCCAATTGTCCTATACCAACAGGCATATGATTCAGTTTATGTAAGTAATACATTATAGAAATATTTACATATTATATATATATATATCAATCACTTCACAATTTCTTTCTCAGCCTACTTTTACTCATTAGATGTATTCTCTCTCTTCCACAGGCTTTTTTAAACTATACAAAATAAAAAATATTTGGTAGCCACTATGAATCGAACCCAGGACCGCTTGTATAGCGCACATGTGCTCTGCCTCTGTGCTATGCCAACCACCCAGCAAACATACAGTCCAATTCATGTATTTATACTGTTAAGGGGTACTGTTATGCTGGTAGTCGTAGCTCCGTGGCAGAGTGCTTGTGCACTACTATACAAGCAGTCCTGGGTTCGATTCCCGGTGGCGACCAAATATATTTTATTCTGTATTGTTTAAAAATGCCAGTGAATGAGTACATCTAATATGTATTTATATAGATAATCGCTGTGATGTATTTGGTGATGTGCCATAAGGCACCATTTTCCGAAGCTTTTTCACAATGTAATTGAATTTAATATTGTCATTGTCATACATAGATAAACTCAAGAGGATGTTTAACATTTACCGAAGCTTTTTCTGGTGGATTTATTCTTGAAAGTCCAGTAAATATTACATTGACAAATTCACTCTTGAATAAAAGCATTCCCATGATCGCTCCTTTCTGAACCTTTCCCTCAATTATTGAGCAAGTTTGCTATTGGAATGTAACTGACTATGAGACAATACAAGAATATCTTCATGTCTTCCAAACAGAGGAAGGAGTAGTAGACTTCAATGCAACGTTATTATTTGCTACAACCTGGGAATATACAGTGGATGTCAACAATTCAGTAAGTTAGGTTGCATTATACACAATAAAATATACCAAGTAGTTATTAAAGATTTAGATTTCATAATGATACAATAATGTCAATAATATAGTAAGTTGTCTAATGATACAATAATGTCAATAATATAATAAGTTTGTTTCATAATAATACGATAATGTTAATTTTTTTTAAATTTATACAACCCAACTGTTTATTATTTCAGCCATTTGAATTTTTATCACAACATGTTCTTACATATTTTCCAGCTAAGTGCATCATTTGTTCAGTTTTTTAGTTATCATTTGTTTCATTGACCAACTGATGAAGATGGTATGGGACTTAAACATCTTGGTTTGTTTTGAATTAATACTGTGTAAAAGTTCATCAATAATCAATCAGTTTCGGAATATAAAAGACAATGTAATAATGAGTGTAACTCTTAATGATATAATATAGTAAGTTAGATTTCACATAGATACAACAATGCCAGTAAGTAAAGATGCATTTGTTTGAGGGTTAAAATCCTCAAGTTCACTTGACTCTAACCAAAGCTTTAACCAGAGCCAACCACACTCGGGCATTATCCAGGAAGACGGATACTGATGCCGTCGTTGCAGGCCTGGGTCAGACTAAAAGCAAACTTCGCTTGCGCAGTCAACTCAAAAGATAAAGTTTCAATGGCAAAAGCTAAAGATATACACTTTACAAGACATTTTATGTGAAGTACAATGACACAACCAGCAGTGAGTTTGAGCCATGAATAACATTATGAAGAGACAACTTGTGATAAATTTGTGTGTGCGTTGAAATGTTTATGAGTGATGATAATGATGTTCATTCCTGTGGCGGTGGTTCAGTCAGTTGGCCTGAACAGCATTAAAGCACAAATTAATACACCAAGTAGTAAATTTTTTATCAAATAGTTAATTCTCTTAACTTTGAAATTGCAAGTAGTGTATGATTAATAATATACACTTATCCTAGTTACTATTACTTTAAATGTAATTTAGAAAAATTGCAGGCAAAAGCAAACTTAGTAAACTGGGGTTCCTTTTTAATAACAATTCCTACAAATTGTAGATCTGTATCGTCATTATTATGTATAAATATATACATTTGCATTATATGATAGTACTTGTTCGTTGTGTTTTTTCTTCAAAATACAGATAACATCTTTCAAAATTCAGGCCATTCTGCTAACAGATGGACAGAGGACATTGTCTAGGTTTCTGTACAATAACACACACCATCTACCTGAAGATATCCAATACCTCATAGGATTCAATGCTGGGAACCATATTGATGGTTTACAGTTTGCCAGACAAAATGGGTCCCTATTGTCAGAGTTACTAGATATCCTAACAAGAATATACAGAATAGGTGGTAAGTGAAAGCTTATTTGAAGTTAATATTTCTATCTATTCTATTATCGTAATGTATAAAATTAATTTGCAATTTTGTCATATAGAACATATCTTGTGCACTACACACAAGCACGTAACTTTTAAATTCCTTCAGAGCAGATTGTGTTTTAAACAAACTAGTTATTTAAACAACGACTACAATAAGTACATACACTTAATTTATGTAAATTACATTGAAGTTTATTATGCTTCTAGCGAAGTCGTTATTTCAATACATAATTCGGTCACATAAATAGATTGTAGTCTACTAATTGAAACACGCCTACCTTTGCATTAATTTTAATCAGCTACATTAATTGTTGGATCAATAGAATTAATGTATCTTCTAGAGCTATTAATGTATCTCCTAGAGCTATTAGCTAGATAGAAATTAATAACTAGCTAAATGCACTGTTGTGTCTCATTAATAAAGAATGCTGTGTTCATATTTTTTTGAGTACTTGATAGAACCAGTAGGCTCTTGCCAAACTCTCTATAATAATAATACATTCTGATAATATAACATGTGACAGTCCTGTTCTATTCATGCACATTAAAAGCATAGTTGCTATAAAAACACAAAAAAATTACTCAAAAGCACTTTACATGTACAAATGCATTGGATTAGATTGATAGCATCAGTTAATTTCTATTCTTTAATTCCATAGAGTTAAATTGCTTTAATAATTAAACACTACCTATCTATTGCAATATAATCTCCTTCCAAAAGAACAAGCAATCTGTTAGCTATTTTAGAGAGGCATCAGTATAGTTCGACACTCACCGATATGCATTTTCAAGGTGAAACTTCACTTCTTTCAACTCCGTTAACCTCGCTGACCATAAATCAAACTACACCACTGGCTTCAAGAAACTATTTGCTCATGTGATCATGATGTGACGCTAAGGGGCATTGCCCATAAAAGCTGGTACTTACTGTGGAGCTGAAAACTATGCGTTTTCTCAATGATAAGCCCGAATTAAAAAAAGTAGCACCATAAAAGGTCCTAAATTTTCGTCCTGAGAAAGTTCATACCTAAATCACGTATTCTCCAAAATTAGAGCGTGACATACAGACAGACAAAGAGACAGACAAACGGACAGGACGACTACAATAACCCTCTCGTGCATGCGCGCTGATGGTTAATGAATAGTACCAATTATCAATTCAATTAAACTGTAATTTTTTGTAAAATATTACTAATAGCAGATATCACCAACTAGCTACTAGAGCTATTATAAAGGCAACCTTAAGGACAAAACAAAAGCAAAGCTGGGAATGATAGTAGTATAAAGTGCAAAAACGGATTAATACTAGGGTTTCCTGAACATTTGATTGCATTTAAAGTGTAATAATAAATATATGTACAGCAATCTGTAAGATGTTGATTTCTCACTTATGGGAAGTGACAGCAGTTAAGCCATTCAGGACTATTTAGTGTAACTAAAGGGATGTAATTATTTAGAGTTACCTCCTAAGTATCTTCTATTTGATTAACTTCTGTTTACTCTTGCATGCCATTAAACTTACTTCTCAGACAATTTTTTTGTTTGTTTTGATTATGCTAATCACATGCTAATCACAATAAGAAGTTTTTGTTTATTCAGTTTGTACAGTATACTACCTACAGTAGAGTCAATAGGTTTTAATGTTTTTATTATATTGTTTTTCCTGTGAGTTTTTAATCATACTGATTATGCATACTTGTGCAGCTTGTCGTAGAGTCGGGAATCGCTAGGAGTTTAATCTAGGCTTTCTCTCTCTTCTCTTTTCTTCTGTGGGAAAGAACAGCTTGATGATACCCAAGTCAAGCTTATCAGGAAGATACACCAGAGTTATACCAAACCCAACAAAGAGTATTAAGTCTTAGTATTTTGGATTTTAAAGGGTAATGTACAACTGAAGGGTGCAGGTACTCTAAGCGACTGTATATAGAACTCAGAGACTTGCCACCAATGTAACTTACAAACACATAACATTAAGATCAAATTACTAATGAGATGAGAAAGTACAAGATAATTGGATTTGGTGAATGTGCATTAAAGTGAATGGCATGAATAGTTTAAAGTTACACAAATTGTTAAGGAGGGAAGGCATACACACGTACAAACATGAGTTCAACAGTTTAATATTGTTTAAATGTGGGGAGTATCTCAACACACAGCTACGTATACTAAATAATATTGCTTTATAATTTACAGGGTGATTTTAAGCTATCCTAGTTTCTTACATTAATGAATTCTAACCTGTATAATATCAACTAAAGCCATCAAAATCTTGGATAGAATTACAATACTATGACAAACAAATACAATTATAGTATATGAAATAATATTACACGAAATTTATAGACGAATGATCATTTTAATTGCTGTGTATTGTACAGAAGTATTAGTTACACCTCAACTACATACAAACTACAACTCAAGATCACCAGCTACATCAACACCTATCCTTAATGACTCCACAACAATAGCAATAGTGAATGACACTGGACTACCGACAGTCAGTATTTTAAGTGGTGTGGTAGCTGCTTTCTTCATCATTGGCATTGTAGCCATATTGGCTGCAGTTTTGCTGTGGATCAAACTCAGAAATAGGAACAAGTGGGTTTTTCCTGACAGTAAGTCTTCTCAGTGTCCAACGCATTGCATTATTATTGCCTGTTTACACAGAGATTAATGAATTGAAGAGACCAAATCTAACATATGCCGGCTCCATGATTAAATTAGTTCAACTTCCTAAGGACTTGAAAATTCCCTTTCAGGATTTGAAATTTGACAGCAAAATAATTGGAGAAGGTGAGTGAGTTTACTGTCTTTTTTCATAGTTTTTGTAGATAGCCATAATACTTTAATGCAAGGAATTATTATCTTTTAGAGAGTATTTAACATTAACAAACCATACACTTATAATCAGAGCAAACTTATTAATATATATACATAATTATATAAATGTTACGTTATAATACTATATTGGCTTTAATAAATGAGAAAATTTGTTATTATATATATTATATTATATTTTAGGAGAATTTGGCACAGTGTACAAGGCCAGATACAGAAATCAATTTGTAGCTGTGAAAGTGCTAAAAGGTAAGTAAGAAATTGATAAGGATTGAATGCATTGTTATATTCATATATAGTTTATATAAACATATTATTATGTGCCACTTCAATATGATGGATAAAACTGAAGTGGAATCGATAATTGTTTGGTGGCTAACTTACTGAAATCACAATCATAAATCATACTATAATAATTTGCAATTGTTATGCATCATACCTTCCATATTCACCAGCTATTTCAGGTACCATTGAAGTTAGAATGGTTGTTGAAGAAATCACACCCGAACATTCTGAGCATGATTGGTGTAAGTGTGGACAATCATTTCTCCCCGTGCATCGTCATGCCATTCATGTGGAATGGAAGTCTTGATCGCTACTTGAAAATGGATGAAAACCAAGAGAAATATTTCTTCCCAGTTAATACTAAAGCAAGCAAAACTAATGTGGTATGTTCATTATACCACTATTTTAACACAATAGTCTAAGTCTATATATAGCTCACACTCAAAACTACTGAATTATTTGAAATAATTATATAAATATAGCTAATATATATTGCATTTTACTTCAATTTAGAAGCTTAGACCTAGAGTAATATTCAAATCATTATTTTTAAAATGTATTGTCTCGAGATGTTACTCAATAATAGTCATACCAAGTGTATTCATTGTATATAAAAATGGATCTTTTCTGTAAATAGGAAATAGCTACTGGGAAGTTGCTGGAGATGTGCCTGCAAATAGTCAAAGGGATGTCGTACTTGAGTAGTGAGAGAATTAGGTTAGCCAGGTTTTTCTGATAAATTTTATATTGTAACCACACATCAGATGCAAAGAAAGATAAATGGTAGATTCAGGTATGCAGCTGTAGGCAGATAGTTGTTACCTCCTTTTTTGTACGCAGAATCGTGTATTTGGCTTTTCAGGGACAAAATACGGAGGTAGTAAAATTGCGTATTTGGCAAGTAATCGGTTAATGCTCATTAAATTGTTTTCGAAGTACTAAATTCCAAATTGAACTCTGCTTTAGAGTGTTGTTTAATTGAACTAAACAACAGCCAAATAAAGACATAACTAACTGACTTTTAACCTAACAGTCTGCATAAGAAACTAAACTAATTGCGTATATGAGGAAATATTATATGAATAGATATGCAATTACCACCAATTGGTAAACTGTACCCACCTAATTAAGCATTCAGTAGCATTTCATTGCATTAAATGTTTCCCACAAACACGTATTGCTGTCCTACTCTGACAGTAACATTAACTATAAACTACAAACCAATGAAATTAACGAATATTATTATATCAGACAAAAGCACTGAGTTGTGTGCTCAGTAAGGGTAAAGTAACAAATGATGCATTTTTTAATCCATTTCTATTAAATAGGGTTGATTATAATGGCAACATTAAGGTGGCTGATTTTGGGCTTGCAGTAACTATTTCTGAAGACAAAGACTACTTCAAATTGATCGATGACTCACCAGAAAAACTTCCAGTGCGATGGATGGCAATAGAAAGTATAGTCAGCTTAAAGTTTTCTGAAGCTTCAGATGTAGTAAGTCAATAAAGATTCATTGCAACACATAATCTCAATTAATATATTTTACATCATAAACCACCAATCAGACTACAATGCTTGTTAACCTGTGTCATGATTGTTGATTCGTGCTTGTCTATATTGTATCACTGAAGTTCAACAATTTATCACATGTCACACAAATTCTTATACATAATTCACAAGCAAGGTAAAATTAAAGCCTTAAGACTGATATAAGTTAATTGTTGCCATTGCAAGATCTGTGTGCAAAAAATAAATAAAACGTTATTTAGTATGCATTTATATTAAAGCTCCTATTCACCTAGTTTAGGAAGGCATCATCAGTACGTTTAGTCAGAAAAACTCAAGTATGTAGCTATTCATTGAGCATTACATTTAGCTATAAAATGTGGAATTCTACTTCTTACATGCTTTCCACATAGTAGTAGTTTCTATTATATCTGTATAAAGTATAATTACCGATAGCTTCAGATAAAAGCACTCAACTGATAAAGCACAATTAAGTTTTTGAAATTAATAAGGTAATTAAAGAGTTTTCAATGCCATAGTAGCAACTACTGAAACTTTTTGAGACTAGAAAAAAACAACAGTTCTAAAAAATATAACACAGTTATGACACTAAACAAAACTTGTTTGCCGCTATAGTAACTAATGAAACTGGGGGAAGCGTCAAATGCTGTCTTTTTTAAGGCAGAAGATATTTTTGGCTAAGCAGTAGCGTATACTAGCGGCACACAGTGGCGATTAATGTAATAACTTTTGACAATTATGATTGCAGTAGCATGAGATATTTCTATCTCTTCTTATTATCCCCTACTACTTAATTTAGTTACATCAGTTTCTCTATCATGCCATCTTTCTTCCTGAGCCATCTCAGCTCTTCTTTCCTTTTCGTAGCTCTTTCTTCTTAAGTCATGAATCCCCTTGTCCCTTGCCAACTTTTTCCTATCTCTCCAGCTTCTCAGGCTCTCTGTCCTTTTAGTCATGATGGCTTTGAAGCTGCTACTGCCTTCTCCAACCTGCTTTTAACTAAATTTAGTCTTCTTTCTGATTGCCTTGTTTCCAATAGATGATGATGCTCTACCATGTTAGCTCTTGACCACCCTTTACTAACTGGGATCATCTCGTGAATTATTGATAAATGCACACACCGTTGTCACTGTAGGTCATCATTGGTCGTCAGGCAAAAATATACAGTGTATCTTTATTGCTCTAAAAGAGCATTATCATGATTTGTAAATTAAAATAATATAATGAATCTACATCTTTTTTGTCCTTGTTGCTTTGCTCCAGTGGTCATATGGTATCACACATTATGGGAAGTATTTAGCTGTGGCCAAAAACCATATCCAGATATTATACTGAACAAAGATGTCCTCCAAAATATAAAAAATGGATACCAAAATAATGAAGAAACCTTCAAATGCTGCCTGCAATGATTCTATGTAAGAAAAAATAATACAATTGACAACTACACTGTTAGGAAAACCACATGATATCTAGACTTATAATTTACCTTTATGTGCACTAGATGAATTACGAGTGAAATGCTCTAATGATCAAAGTGAATTAAGCATGTTAGCTAGCCTTAGAGCAGGCATAAATCTTTAAATAATTTGTTTTAATATTATTTGTCAAAATTACGATTCAATGAAGCATAGAAAACTTTGATATTTTAGAAGATAGGATGATGCTTATACTAGTCATAATTAAATAATAAGAGCCTTAAAATTATTTTTTAAATAAACGAGTTAATTACTACCAAATTGATGAAAATATTAATATGTTATACCTTACCACATGTATACTAAATGTTCGGGACCAGTCCCTCCAAGAGTTACATCATGAAGCCTAGCCCCTTCACTTAGCTAGCTTTGACCTTTTATTACATATCGTATTTCAACATTCATTTTATTTCTATATTTTACTACGCATGCACTCGTACTCCGTTCCGACTTCGAACATCGACGAATTGCATTTAATTACCATTGTTACTCGTATTACTCTTAGTTACGTTTTATTCTCACTTCTTCTTATATCTCATAATCTTTGCTCTACAATTGTATTCTATATTACAATAAAAGTAAGGTCACGTTTTACTTTAGGTCCTACATTGAGCGCAGCGCGTCGCGTCACCTTACGATCTCATCGAGACGCTCGCGCGCTCAGCCCCTCAGAACGTGCGTCTAACAAACTATGCTTAAATTCAGCAGGCAACAATTGTCTGGTTAAAGGGAATTGGAGCAGCATTAAAGAATAGTGCTAACTGTAATAAGTGTGGCAGTGTATGCAACTTTGTCATCAAGAAGGGGTTTTATTGCTGGAGATGCCCCAAGTCTGGATGCCAATCTGTAATTTCCATGAGAGATGGGATTTTTTTTTTCTGGTAGCCATTTGAAGCTGAATGAGATAGTGGAAGTTTTTTACTGGTGGGCTTGTGAAGCTTCAGTATTCAATAAATTTTGTGGATCCAACCACTGGGGCACACACTCAAACTATTGAAGGAACTTGGTCACAGGTGAAATTAATGATGCGAAAAAGAGGTGTCATGAACACAAGTGATGACTTGTTTGACACATACTTACCTGAATATTTGTGGAGAAGAAAATTTAAAAATGATGATCCTTCTTTAAAAATGTATGAGCATGTAAAGGAACAATACCCACTTTAATCAACCAATTTTGGTTCTATATAACACTTATATCTTACTTAATATCATTGAAATTCCACTAATTACACTTTGACGCCATCAATCTTATAGCTGAACCCGATCAATTGTAAGGTGACGCTACGCGATGCGCTCACAAGGTGACGCGACGCGATGCGGCGCTCAAAGTAGGACCTAGGACCTAAAGTAAAACGTGACCAAAAGTAAACCTACACTTTCGGAGTTATTACTAGTAACTTGTTAGTTTACTCCCGAACATTTTGGTCCTTCGAGCCGGATCCTCTTCAATGACAAGAACCTGTTTCTCTCAAGACTGAAGAGGATTCAAAACTTATTTTTTCTCTATTTATTGTCTACAAGATCTTCGAGACCTTCGAAATTTTGTACGAACAGATGGCTTCCGCAGATCGGGGAAAACTGGATACTGAATTAGAAGGGCTAGACCTTCCCACGTTGAAGAAACGACGGGCGAGTGCCAGAAGGAGCGCCACTCGCTGTGAAAACTTTTTGCGTGAGCAAAACAGTTATGATGTCAAGGATTTGGATTTAAAAATCGTCACTTCACATTTGGAAAAGATTCAACAAGACATTATCCTTCTAGATGCTTTACATGATGCCATAATGAATAAACTTAATCAAGAAGAAGGAGAAACAGAAGAATTGGCCTACACTATTGATAGTGCCAAAAGATTAAAAACAAGTAACACACTCGCTGAACTCGCTGAAACAGTTCGTTTATATAATCGTTGCAAAGCTATCAGGATCTCGCTAGACAGATATTCTTCCCTTCCTAAACTTGACGGTAGCAATATACAACCTGCTCTCTGTGATATCAAGTACAAACTGGATGATATGGAAGAGTCTGCTGTGACTATAGGAGGTCGTCCAGAAGTGCATGAAGGAATCAAGTGTCTTATACGAGATCTTATGGAGTTACAAATCAGGAATGGAAAGGACCTCACTGAAGGTATTTTTTCAACAGCTCCATCTGTATCACCTACAGGACTGTCGAAGTTTGAAAGGCTGCCTCGCCTTGCTTTACCCGAATTCGACGGAACACCTGTTGGCTGGAGACCTTTTTGGGAGAAATTCCAAAATGCTCTTTCAAAGGACACATCACTTACTGATGTTGATAAGCTTGCTTTCCTCAACATGGCAGTGAAAGGGAAAGAAGCCAGGTTGATCATCGAGTCAAAGACTAGATCCGGCCCGGATTTCTGCGGTGTCATACAGGCACTGCAAGACCGTTACGATCAACCACGCCAGACATGTAGAACCTCTCTACAGTCTGTGCTAAATCACCAGATTGACCTCTCCTCTGAAGGTATAACTAAAACTATAACTCTCTTCGAAACATCTCTAGCTGTGGTAAAAGAGTGTACAGACGGTTCACAGGATGCTCTATTTACAGCATTGTGTGAGCTACTCATGCCCGAGAAATTGTTCCAAAACTGGGTGGAAGAGTCGGCAAAATTAAAAAGGACTCCAAGTTTTGATCACTTAGCCGAATACCTCAGACGCTTTCAAATGCGATTCTGTGGGAGAACTGACGTAGTTAAGACGAATTCATCTTCCACCACTCATGGACGAAGTATTGCTCACCGATCAAAGCCAACATCGAAACCTTCTACTCTCCATGTCCAAAGCACAAAACAATGTCAGTTATGCCCTACGGACACTCATCCACTTTATCTATGCGATGTTTTCAAGGCCCAATCCGTGGACGATAGGCAATCAACTGTATCTCGTCTAAAGGTTTGTGTGAATTGTTTGTCTTCTAATCATATTTTGCGTGAGTGTCCCAGTACTAGGTCTTGCTGTCACTGTGGTCACAAGCATCATTCCTTACTTCACAGAGGATATCAAAAAAGGACCAATAAGCAACAGTCCCAGTCTACTTCAGCAAGCCAGCAACAGCCCCAGCCAACTTCAGCAAGCCAGCAACAGCCGCAATCAACTGAGACAAACTCAGAAAGTACAACCGATACTAGTGCTCATGCCTTACCGTCTTCTGAGTCCATGAAAGACCGACCGATCGCTTTTTTGGCTACGTGTTTGGCAACTGTTAGTGCCGGGGGAAGAATTCAAAAGGCCCGTGCTTTAATGGATAGTGGTTCAACTTTGTCATTTGTGACTACTAAACTTGTTCAACGACTAAAAGCTAAGAAGATCAGAAAGTCAACTAGTTTTACAGGTATTAGCCAGACATCCGTACCTACCTCGCGGTACCAGGTTGATTTAGATCTGATTCCAAACAGTGATCAACCCAATAATATGTGACCGTCTACGGGAAAATCGGGCACAACGCGGCATGCGTAGACATCGCAAAAAGATCGATTTAGTTCTTAAAATTGTATTAAATAAGCCTAACGAAGGGAACGGTTAGGCGATATATAGCGGGAATGGCTAAAGCTACGGCGATAAAACTTGGAGAGCTTAATATCTACTTGCCGAGGAGTCTGTAAGTGCAAAAAAAAAATTTTTCGTCGGGGCCGCGTTGTGCCCGATTTTCCTGTAGACGGTCACATATATCGGTGAGAGCAATAGTGCTAGACCGTATTTCTGGAGATCTTCCGGGATTCCCTCTTCATGGAGTCAGAGAACAACCTTTTTTACAAGGAAAGAAACTTGCTGATCCTTTGTTCGATCAACCGGGCTCTATAGACCTACTATTTGGAGCAGATATCCTCGATGAAATACTTCTTCAAGGCCATGCTACTTCAACAAATCGGATGACTCATGCCTGTGAGACTATCTTCGGCTGGACTCTTAGGGGAAAAGTCCTCTCCGAGCCTAAAACTGACCGTATACATTTGTGTGACTCAGCTGAAGAGAGTAGTACGGATGATTTATTAAGAGCATTCTTCCGAGTGGAACAAGCACCCGAGAGTTCTTTTGCCCTTATTGATGAAGACCAACAAGCTGTGGATCATTTCCAGAAATCTTATTCTCGAGATGTGGATGGAAGGTATGTAGTACAGTTACCAAAACGTAATACTTCCATTGCTTTAGGTTGTTCCAGAGACCAAGCACTCCGACGCTACATTCAGAACCGCCGTTCTCTTGAAAAACGAGGTAACTACTCAGATTTTGAGAAGGCTCTGCGCGAGTACGAACTTCTTGGACATGCTGAAGCAGTTTCTATACATGACCTCCGCAAACCTGAGTGTGAAACCTTTTACCTCCCTGCTCATGGTGTGGTGAAGAGTTCTAGCACGACCACAAAACTTCGAGTTGTATTCGACGCCTCTGCCAAATCCTCTTCTGGTGTTTCTCTCAATGACACACTTCTCCAAGGTCCTAATTTATATCCTTTACTAACCTCTGTTATACTTGCTTTCAGGTCTCATCCTATTGCTCTCTGTGCTGACATTTCTAAAATGTTTCGAGAGGTTGGACTTCATCCAGATGACAGGGATTTGCACCGTTTCTTACAACCCGAACCCAATGGAGGAGCAATACAGGATATGAGAATGACTCGTGTTACCTTTGGTGTTACTTCCTCTCCTTTCTTAGCAACTCAAGTTCTTCGACAACTAGCTCATGACTACCAGGAACAATATCCTAAAGCTGCCTACATTGTACGGAATCATTTTTATGTCGATGATTGCTTGACAGGAGCAGACACACTAGAAGATGCTATTGATATCAGAACCAACCTATGTGTACTGTTTTCTCATGCTCAGATGGTTCTACGCAAGTGGAAGTCTAATTCCCAATCTCTTCTTCATACTATTCCAAAGAAATTGCGAGAAGATGAATCTACTCAACTTATTTCTCCACCAGATCAGTGCTTGAAAACACTTGGAATTCATTGGAATACTCGCACTGATTGTTTCCACGTAGCAACACCGACGCTAACTCATGACGATCATCCGACCAAACGGAAGATAGCTTCAGACGTAGCTAAAACTTTCGACTTTCTAGGGTGGTTCTCTCCCAGCATTATTGTCATGAAAATACTCCTTCAAAAGCTGTGGAAGGAAAATCTTGGTTGGGATGAGCCAGTGCCTGAACAACTAGCTCAGGAATGGGAACTCTGGAAAAAACAACTTCCTCTTATTACTGAACATTCAATTCCAAGATATCATCACACGATTGGAAAGAAGGTTAGGAGTCTCCAACTCCATGGATTCTCAGATGCATCAGATGTAGCTTATGCTGGCGTGGTGTATCTCAGGACTGTGTACGATAATACTGACGTATCAATCACTCTACTGTATTCTAAGACGCGAGTTGCTCCTCTCTCAAAGTCAACGACTCCGCGTTTAGAGCTCTGCGGTGCTCAGTTACTCAGTAAACTTCTTGTTCACGTGGCTACGGCCCTTGAAATTCCATTATCAAATATTTATGCTTGGAGTGATTCTACGATTGTGCTCGGCTGGTTGTCAACTTCACCTTCCCGTTTGAAATCTTACGTTTACAACCGAGTTGTGGACACTATTGAAAGAATTCCTGCGGCTCAATGGAGACACGTGCCAACTAACTGCAACCCTGCAGATGTTGCTTCAAGGGGAATTGAAACAGCTAAACTTATCTGTTTTCAGTTATGGTGGCAAGGACCATCTTGGTTACTTTCATCATCTTCTGAATGGCCATGCAATACGGACGGGAAAGGAAAAAGAGACTTGATAGAGTTAAAACCTGCTGTTCACCTCTCTCTGCTTCCTTATGAAGATTTCTCTGAGAGATTTTGTAGCTATAGAATTATGCATAGAGTGTTAACCTGGTGTTTTCGTTTTATTTGTAATTGTAGTAAGCACAGTTCTGATCGAGACCTTTCCCCTGATCTAGCACTAAATGAACTGGATGAAACAGAGACTCGCCTCCTGAAGCTCAGTCAGGATAGAAGTTTCAAGCCTGAGAAGACTGCACTCTGTCATGCTCGTGAAGTTCCACGTCAAAGCTCTCTCTCTAGTCTCAGGCCGTTTCTGGATTCAAATGGACTTCTACGGGTTGGAGGAAGACTAGAGAATTCGGAACTGACTCAAGATCAAAAACATCCAATCATTTTACACCATTCTGACAGACTTTCAAAGTTGTTAGCAAGGCAAGCTCATGTATCTAATATGCATGCAGGCCCTCATGCACTTCTTGCAATTTTGTCCTTGCGATATCATATTATAGGATTTAAAAATTTAGTGAAAGGTATTTCTAACCAATGTGTATTTTGCAAGAAAGCATATGCCAAGACTAACTCACAGGTTATGGGTCAACTGCCAGTCAATAGAGTCACACCCACTTCAGCCTTTCATCATACTGGAGCAGATTTTGCTGGCCCACTGATGATGAAGAGAGGATACACACGCAATCGCATACTAGTTGTGCGGGACCGTCCAGATCTTGTCCCGATGAAGTTGAGTATACCAGTTAGCAAGTAGCTAATGTCAGATCCCTTGAAATATAGACTCACTAGCGAGTAAAGATTAATACCAACAGGTGGCAGTGTACAGAGTAACTGACATTAATATTAAAATATTGGTAACTAACAAAAATGATGCTTTGTTTACTGTTATAAACAAAAGAGGAATGACATCGACGATCGACGACATCGACGACTAACGCCGAGGACATCGACGAGGTTAAAACTGAGTATGCGCGTATGAGTGAGTATGCACTTATGAGTGAGTATGTAACAGAGTGAAGCTAGCTAATAAGTTATGAAGATATGTCTTGTGGAGGGCTAGAACCCGAACATTCTCCGGGGGGGAGTGTGTTTTCTTCCAATAAGGGTACGAGTTTATGAATGGCTCTCCTGTAGACTCCTTTTTGAGTCTTTACAGTAGCAACTCTGACCAAACCGTCGGCTCCTGGGTGAGTTTGAGTTACTTTTCCCAATGGCCATGATCGAATAAAGAGATCAGAATCTTTGATGATCACTATGTCACCCACTTGTAGTGATCGTTGAGGCTGCTTAAACTTGCTAATTCTGTTTAGCTGAATAATGTAGTCACTGCTCCATCTTTGCCAGAAGTCCGCTACAAGTCGTTGTTGCAAGTTCCATCGGGTAAGTCCATTTATTTTGCGTGTTGTAAGATCAGGAACAGGAACTGACTTGAGTGCTTTGCCAATTAAAAAATGACCAGGGGTGAGAACCTCTATACCGTCATCTGAAGAAGATTCCAGAGGAACTAGAGGGCGGCTGTTGAGAACTGCCTCTATCTCAACTGTGATTGTATACAGTTCGTCCATAAACAAGTTGTGAGAGCCTATCACTTTGTTGAGAAGTAGCTTCATCGATTTCACAGCAGCTTCCCACAGTCCGCCAAAGTGTGGAGATCGAGCTGGAATATGGGACCATTTGATATTTTTAGCTGTGCAAAAACGAAACACGGCATCCTGAACTGTAGTCGAATTTAGAGTGTTGTAAAGGTCTTTCAGTTCCCGCTGAGCACCGATAAAGTTCGTACCATTGTCGGTGGTAAGAGTTTCGGGACAACCTCGACGAGCCACAAAACAACGGAGAGCAGCAAGAAACCCTTCGGAGGAGAGATCTCGGACGACTTCTAAGTGTACGGCTTTCGTGGCCATACAGACGAAAACACAGATGTAAGTTTTTACCAACGTACGTGCTCGAGTATACCCACGCTTGATCATAATAGGACCAGCGAAATCAGCTCCGGTATGGTGGAATGGAGAAGTCGGTGTGACTCGTGTAGCTGGCAACTGACCCATGAGTTGAGTAGTCGTTCGAGAGTAGGTCTTTCTGCAGCGAACACAGGCTCTAGAGACACTCTTTGCAAGGTGCTTGACTCCAATCACATGAAACCGTAGAGACAAAATAGCAAGCAAGGCACTAGGGCCAACATGCAAGTTATCAACATGTAACTGGACACAGATTAACTTAGAGAGTCTATCAGATCGATGTAGGATGATGGGATGTTTCTGGCTGACAGTCAAAAAAGAATTCTCCAAACGTCCACCAACACGAATTAGACCTTTGTTATCTAGATATGGGTGGAGATGAAAAATCTTGCTCTGTTGAGAAACTTTTCCAGTAGCCTGAAGTGAGACAAAATCAGCCTCGAAGCAGCGTTCTTGACTGAGCTTCACCAGTTTAGTTTCTGTGTTCTGTAATTCCTCCAGAGACAACTGTGGTGACTGAGTTCTGGAACTAGGCAATAACCTGCAGTTGGTAACAAAACGTATACACCATGACAAAACCCTTTTAAGGTGAGTGTATGAGGAAAAATCCTCAGTGATGTCTTCTGGAGGAGGAGAGGTAATCAGAACTGCAGCCTTAGTCTCAGTTAAAATCTTCTGATTCCTCCAATCAGTACGACATGGCCACAGAGAAGGAGATTCGAGCAGCCAAGGAGGACCTTTCCACCATAGATCATGTGAAATCAGTTCACTTGGAGATGCTCCTCTGGATGCCACATCAGCAGGGTTGCAGTCTGTAGGAACATGTCTCCAATGTGTGGATGGAATACGGCTAACTGTGTCCTTGACTCTGTTACAGACATAAGACTTGAGCTTTGCAGGTGGAGTAGACAGCCAACACAGTACAATGGTTGAATCACTCCAGGCATATATATCTGTAAGGGAAATAGAAAGAGCATTAGAAACAGTAATAAGAATTTTACTTAACAACTGAGCTCCACAGAGTTCTTTTCCTGGAGTGGTAGATCCACAGATAGGAGTGACTTTAGTCTTGGCTATCAGCAGTGAAGTTGAGACAGATGTGTCTGAGTAGACAGCTCGTAAGTAGACAACTCCAGCATAGGCAGAATCTGAAGCATCACTGAAGCCATGCAGTTGGAGACTTCTGACTTGCTTTCCCTTTTCCAGGTGATAGCGTGGAATAGGATGTGAAGTTATGAGAGAAAGTTCCTCTCTCCATTTTTTCCATTTATGAGAAATGTTTTCTGAGACAGTATCATCCCAAGCCAACTTCAATTTCCAGAGTTCTTGGAGCAAAACTTTGACTACAATTGTACAGGGAGCAAACCATCCAAGAAGATCGAATGTTTTGGCAACATCTGACGCTATTTTTCTCTTTGTTGGTTCGTCATCTACATTGAACGTGGGAGTTGAAACGTGAAGAGTGTCCTTCCTGGTGTCCCAATGAAGGCCAAGAGCCTTGTGGCATTCTGCTGGAGGGGAGATAAGCTGAACACCGTCGTCCTCTCGCATGTTCGTAGGAACATTTTTCACCACGCTAGCGTCGTTCGATCTCCACTTCCTCAGCCACATACAAGCGCAACGCAGAAGAGCAATAAGTTCCTCTTGAACCTCGATCGCTTCCGTTGAGGTTGCGGCTCCAGTTAGGCAATCATCCACATAGAAGTTAGCGATGATCTTAGCAGCTCTAGGATATTGCTCTTGATGGTCTTTAGCTACTTGGCGCAGAACTTGAGTAGCCAGAAATGGAGAAGACGTCACTCCAAAAGTAACTCTCGTCATTCGCATGTCAATGACACCCTCCCCCCGGGGAGCTGCTTGCAAGAAGCGGTGCAAATCCCGGTCATCCTTGTGTACTTCTACCTCACGGAACATTTTAGAAATGTCAGCACTCATACCAATAAGGTGAGTTCGAAAACGAAGAATGACATCGGTGAGCATGGGGTAAAGGTTCGGGCCAGGAAGCAGAATGTCGTTTAGAGAGAATACAGACGTGGTTGTGGCCGAAGCGTCAAATACTATTCGGAGTTTAGTAGTTGTACTGGACAACTTGACAACACCATGAGAAGGTAGGTAGAAAACTGAAGATTCCGGCGTAGCCAGGTTATCAACGGGAACAGGTTCAGCATGACCTAGTTCCTCGTACTCCTGTAGCGCTTGAGTGAAATTCTTGTACTTTCCCTTACGTTGGAGCGACTGCAGATTTTGATAGAATCTTCTGCTGGCTTGATCACGAGAATCACCTAAGGAAAAAGGAACAGACTTAACAGGTAAGCGAACAATGTACCTACCCTCCTCATTTCGACTGTGGGTCTTTTGGAAATGATCTAGAGCTTGAAGATCCTCCTCCGAGAACTGTTTGTGATCCAAGGGTGCTTCCTCAGTTTCCCAAAATGCAGTCAGTAGATCGTCAGTAGTGGGATCCGAGGCATGGGAATGTAGACACAGGTGAGACTGAAGTGGAGGGGGTTCAGGAATACACTTTCCTCGGATAGACCAGCCAAAAACTGTCTCCCAAGCGTGAAGAAGGCCATCCTGTGAAGAGCGTCTTCCGGTTAACATAATTGCATCGAGTACGTCGGACCCTAGTAGCATGTCAATTCTGCCGGGATAGTCGAAGTTAGGGTCAGCCAATTGTAAACCCTGTAGAAAAGATCGATTCCTGACACCTTTAAGGTAGAATCCAGGCTGGTCATTAGTGATTTTATTGATTATCACAGCTTTCAACAGAATGGATTGACGTTTATCAGGAACCAAGGAGAGTTCAGCTTTGAAGTTGCAGCCAGGAACCGCAGTTTGGGCTATTCCAGTGAGATGAGTGGGCTCACGAATCTTTTCTACCTTCAGTTGTTGGGCCAGTCGAGAGGTCATAAAGGACATATGTGAACCACTATCAAGTAGAGCTCGTGCTTTCTGAAGTCGTCCTCTAGATTCGACAGTAACTTGGCAGATTCCCAGGAAAACTTTGGGCTCGAGTGGATCTCGGTCAGTCGAAGAGGTGTGGTTATTATTCGAAGCCGTCGTCGTAGCTGGCTGTTGATTGGAGACTTGTCGATCAGGTGTTTCGGAATTTCGAGCGGAACGTTGAACTTCATGGTAGCGACAGTACGCTGAATAAGTGTGATGAGTTGACCGATTCCCTCATTGGTAAGTTTCCAGTTGTGTTTAATGAAACTCTGATGAATGGTGCGACTGGTGACTCGTGGTTGGTCGTAACGTTCTTTTAGAGCTTTGACAGCAGCGTTGAAATCTGAACCACGCCGAGTGTGCGAGTCAATGATCTCTTTGCCTTCCTCACATTTTATTGTCATTTGTAAGAAAGAAAGTTTATCAACGTCAGTAAGAGTAAGATCTTTGTCCAACACGTTGTTGAACTTCTCCCAGTATGGACGCCAACTTCCATTGTCTCCATTGAAGCTGGGTAGTTCGATGCGAGGTAGACGATCGAATTTGGAAGTTAACTGAGGTTTGACTTCCTTTGAAGCAGACGCAGTGTCGTCTGGATTATCGCTGTGGTACCTCTAAGGTGGTCTAGATGATACTTCTGTAAGGTGTCCATTAGTCCAGGACGATCCTTCAGAGGAAAAGCAAGTGCTTGAAGTTCTTTGAGCTTGACGTTGAGCTCAGTGAGTGTAGTCTTTACGCCGTAATTGGAAACAATTGGTTGAACAGTGATAGCATCGATAGTAGATTTGGCTAGGTTGCTCTGCTGAAGAACCCGAGCTGCTGTTAGCTGTTGTGTGAGTCCCTTGCGAGTAGCAAGCATCTTACAATGGTTAGCATGGTGTTCATCTTCCTCTTTCTCAATGTTTTCCTCCTTGATGTGGACAAGAATTGCATTCTGAAGAAGTTCAGCGATGGAAATGTTTTCCTTGATTTTCTCCAGATGGTGTTCAATAGATCCTATGTCCAAATCTTCAATCGGTTGTGCTGTGCAATCCTTGCAGTAACGCTCGTTCCTTGTGGCGTCTCTACGGTTATTCGTTCGACGTCGTTTCAAAGAAGTCAAGTCTTCTTCGCGTAGAATCAATTCGAAGCGAACTAAATCCTGTCTCGTCGTCATGGTAAATTACACCAAGGAATTGTGAGTAAGATAAAATATAGAGAATAAAGAACACTTTATTACACTAGTCGAGTAACAAAGTATCCGGCTCGAAGGACCAAAATGTGCGGGACCGTCCAGATCTTGTCCCGATGAAGTTGAGTATACCAGTTAGCAAGTAGCTAATGTCAGATCCCTTGAAATATAGACTCACTAGCGAGTAAAGATTAATACCAACAGGTGGCAGTGTACAGAGTAACTGACATTAATATTAAAATATTGGTAACTAACAAAAATGATGCTTTGTTTACTGTTATAAACAAAAGAGGAATGACATCGACGATCGACGACATCGACGACTAACGCCGAGGACATCGACGAGGTTAAAACTGAGTATGCGCGTATCAGTGAGTATGCACTTATGAGTGAGTATGTAACAGAGTGAAGCTAGCTAATAAGTTATGAAGATATGTCTTGTGGAGGGCTAGAACCCGAACACTAGTGAAAGTATATGTCTGTGTATTTGTTTGTATGGCGACTAAAGCTGTACATTTGGAAATGGTAACAGATTTGACATCCGAGGCATTCTTAGCTGCTCTTCGTCGTTTTATTGGACGCCGAGGATGTCCAGAAACTCTAGCCACGGATAATGGTTCCAATTTTGTAGGAGCTCAAAAAGAATTACGTGACTTGTATACCTTTCTCAACTCTACTGCCACGCGGAGATCGACAAATTTATTCTGTACAACTCACCATATCAAGTGGACACATACTCCAGCAAGATCGCCTCACTTTGGTGGATTGTGGGAGGTTTCTTTTGTTCAAAACTGTAAAACCTCACCAATTGTTTGAACACGAACTAAATACCATCTTAGTCGAGATTGAAGCCACACTGAACAGTCGCCCACTCATTCCTTTGAACTCGGGTCCAAACGATGGTCTTGAGGTATTGACGCCTGGTCATTTTCTCATCGGTAAAGCTCTCAAAGCTGTTCCTGTTGAGTCACACTTGCATTCAAAAATTAGTTGCTTAAAGCATTGGAATCTCTGCCAAAGAATTTATGCTGATTTCTGGACTCGCTGGTCGAATGAATACATGTGCACTTTACAGAGATTAAACAAGTGGCGTCGATCTGAACGATCAGTGAAAGTTGGAGATTTAGTACTACTCAATGACATGGATCTATTTGTACGTTCCTGGCCATTAGGACGAATTGTTAAAGTATACCCTGGTGCTGATGGTTATGTAAGAGCTGCAACGATAAAAACTGAAAAGGGAACCTATACTCGATCCGTAACAAAAATAGTACTGCTGCTACCAGAAGAAGAACTAACTTCATCTCCTGCCCCTGGCCCCCCAGTATGTTCGGGACCAGTCCCTCCAAGAGTTACATCATGAAGCCTAGCCCCTTCACTTAGCTAGCTTTGACCTTTTATTACATATCGTATTTCAACATTCATTTTATTTCTATATTTTACTACGCATGCACTCGTACTCCGTTCCGACTTCGAACATCGACGAATTGCATTTAATTACCATTGTTACTCGTATTACTCTTAGTTACGTTTTATTCTCACTTCTTCTTATGTCTCATAATCTTTGCTCTACAATTGTATTCTATATTACAATAAAAGTAAACCTACACTTTCGGAGTTATTACTAGTAACTTGTTAGTTTACTCCGAACACTAAATATTAAACTTTAATTTAATAATGAAATAGACAAATAGATAATTATGTGCATATTATAAGCAAGTTTAATACTGAAAAATTGCATCTGTAATCTATGATATAGCTAGCTGGACTGATGGCAAAGTAACTTGGTTATCAGACACTATTTGCTTTTGGGTTTGATACTCATGTAAAGATAAACCCTATTAGAAGCCTCATATGTGTAAAGTGGTGAAAGATTTTGAAAATGATTTGATGCAAGTTAAATTCAAGTTATGCAATAGAAACAAGCATTTCGACTCATTAAAGCATTTTCATTCAAAAGCAAGTCACCAAATTTATACTTCTAAATATTAATTGCCCCACCTTCCCTAAATTATAACTTTGTTGATGAGCACACGGTTAAGTAACTATGACATTTTGACAGTTAAGTTTCCTTAAGTTAACTCAATGATTAATATTTCTATAGATATGATGTAATGGTTTCTTGTTGGGCTTTGGAACCAGCAGATAGACCAAACTTTCAATCTTTGGAAAAAATGGTGTCATTTCTGTTAATTAATTTAAAGGACTATCTTCCACTGGTGCCTGAATTATCTGATACTAAGAAATCTAATTATATCCAACAGGCAGATTATAGAATGGTTGAAGATATTTACAAAAAAAATAAAGTGTGACATATTAGATACAGTATTTAAAACCCTCTCTATTCAGTCTGTAATCAATATGTTTTTTGTATCACTAAACTATCATTTTATACTTGGAACTCTTGTGCACAATTTGAAATATACACAAACTAAATGTATTAGAAACTATATTCTATTCTTAGATTTACTCATTGCTACTATTCATTATATTGGAATTAGTAATAGCAAAAAGACAATTGAAAATTATTCTATATTTTGATAAAGTATGATTGAAATAAACTAATTGCTATAGCAAATAATAGCATTTGGCAGTAATTTTTTAGCACAAATTACAGCAGCACTTGATTTTGCAAAGTATACTGTCCAGTATGAGATAAATATTGGTGGTCATCAATTAAAAATTTGATGAACTAATTATTTCACATTAGTTAGTCATGTTAGAAGTTTGTACTATTTGTTTTTTGTATTTTTTTTAAGTGAAACACTCTACAGGAAATACAAATACAGGAAAAAAAAGATGTTAGCTACAACAAAATATATATAGTAGTTATACAACCAGTCAATAGTAATATATAAGTGACCATCAAGCATTTGATGTATTTAATTGTGCACAATTTAGCTAAGCAGCTAGCTTGATAAGAATGAAAATAGATTTCACGACTTTCACAGAATTGAAGCAAGTACACATGTCAGAAAATACACTGTAGAGACCAGTTAGGAGGTATATTACATGAATTTGTATTTATCACTGAAGGTTGTATGTAGACTTATCAAATGATTTTTGTTTTGGTGTGTAGCATGTACCACAATAATCTCTAGTCGTAATTGAATATCAAGAAGTAGCCCACTATGAGCTAGCAAAACTGCCTAATTATGTTACTGTGTGCAGTCTACAAATGTGTGACTGTAGTTCAGTTGCTCTTTGAGACTCCTATGTTATTTTTCCTTGTTAGCTTTTTAAATTGTTACATTATGGGCATGTGATACTAGAACACTATATTATGTACAACGTAATGTGAGTGAACTCGAAAAATTGAACACCAAAGAAACATGCAATGACACGATATAGCTTAAACATTATAAAAAGGGATCTGTACTATTAGAGAAATAATTAGAGGCATAATATATATTAAGGCATAGGCTTTGTTGTGCTAAGTAAATTTTATACAAGATTAATTTGTAACTATACAAACTAGTACATGTAGCCTTTGTATGGTTTCTTGGATGGTCAATTACACTACACGTAACTCCATTCTTCAGGATATGAGCCTAAAAGTTCCTGTATTGGTGACATGTTTCTATAGTAGCACAACAATGTTTTGAGATAACTTGTTGGACCCCTGATTATTGCCCAAATAACCATTGCCTAGATTAATTAATATTATGTTCATTATTATTTCAATCAAACTATCATTTGAATATATCAATAATAATGTATAAAGAACACATTTAATGTATTTTGCTATAACATTACATGGTATTGTCATTTGATAGACATTACTAACAATATAAGTCCTGTGTGACTAGGTATTGACATACTTATAGATACAATCCTTTAGAAAAAACATTTAATAATTATTACTATAATCTTTAGTATGTATCAAAAAGTTTTATTTTAGCTATAAAGCTATATTATAAGCTTTTTAAGTGCTGCAATAGCATAAAAGATTTGTGTTAGTTCTGTTTGTCATAGATCTCATTCAAGAATGCATTAAAAAGCAATAGTGACATGCTATAGAATTCCTTTTCAGTAGCTTGTCCATAATTTATTTGTTCATGTTTCTCCACGGATAGATAAATACTCGTCATAGAGTGTCTTCTTTGCCATCTATCATTATTGTTTGCTTTTACTAATCAAGCTACTTTCATTTCTTCTTGCTAATCAATCACTGGCTTACACTCCATGATATCTTTAGAATATTATTGTACTACTTGCTGAATATCTCTCTTGAACTTTAATATTGTACCAATCGCAGTCAAATTTTAATTAATGTACACACAATTATAATGAAAAATGTACAACTTTTTACTTTAATGTAGGAACTGGAGGTTTAATTATTTCAAGAAACACACAAATAATCACAGCGTAAACTTAATAGTAGTGTTTATATCAAGACACTCCCATATTTCACTGATATTTCTGAGAACATAAACGTTATTGCATGTGTACATTAATTTAACAGTAAAACCTAATCTACATGTATCTTGGCTCAGAAATATGCTCATTGTCAAACAATTGAGCTGTCATTTACTATCAAGTAGATGTTATTACTCCTTTTCAATGAATGATCAAACATTATTTTTGCATGATTGCAGATGAAGACACATTCATGAAAGAAAGATCCATTTCATTGACTCTCTCTCTCCCATCCTTCTCCATGAAATTAAATTAAACATTTTATTTAAATATTTATACTAATAATCACACCAATTTCAATAAATATAATTATAATACAATTATAATACACCTTGAAATATTTGCATTATCTCTTGTCACTTAAGGCAATATTTCAAAGTATATTGGCTGAGTTTACTGAAGTTTTTCAAAGTTAGTTTAGATGCAGTATGGTACTGCTTAGGAACCTGAAGAAATTTGGTTTGTTGAATAATAATTCGTCACTCTATACTCCAGAAAATCATCTAACCACAATCATTTTCTTATGGTTTATCATAATAAACTTTTTGCACTTAATTATATAATGCAATTTTATATTATTTTGTGAATAATGAACAATTCTGTAGCACAAACATAAACAATTTGAAATTAATTTCTCCTGATACTTTGTCTAATAAGCCACTTTTTATAGTGTGTTCAACTTTGCTGTTCTTTTCATAATTGATTTAGTGAGTGGGTGGAAAGATGGAAAGATTGTGGGGGCTGAAGTCCTCCTATTCTATGATTAAATCCTATTAAATTTTTTTCCTTGGAGTTTTTAAAACTTTACAACTGATCCTGTTTCCTCATACATTAATTAACAACAATGTATGTGGTAATTGTGCAAAAACACATTAGAGTATTAGTTTATACATTATTGTGATAGTAAGCGAAGAAATATCACTGACAGTTTTAATTATTAGCATTTGTATAATATTTAAATTATATTGGACTCCAGAAATCTTGCTGTTTACTTTGTGTTATTATATCACCAAGGATCAACATCCTCCACACTCCCTACAGTCTATTCTCATGTTCATGCTGTATCGCACCTATACACCAGGCTTGCTGGCAGGTTTAGTATAATATAGTGGCTAGCCAGCACTGCCTGGGCCAGTCTTCTAAGTTTTGTAACTATAAGCTAGTTTAATAATTATATTTAACTGTAAAGCTGCTGGTTGCATCACTGCACCCTGGGTGACTTAGCTTAGAGGAACAAGGATGGCTCTCAACCACAGTCCCCTCCACACTGAGACTCATCCTGAAAAAGTTTCTGGTGGCAGCTACCCAGTACAGGACCTCAACAACCCGATACTGACAACATAACCCCCACACCTTCTTTGGAAATAATTATGGCAAGCTAGTTTTGTGGTATTCTTGCATAATTTAAAACTTGATCATTATTATTTGCCTTTTAGACAAACCAATCATAAAACTGAAAGCTTCAAATGCATAGTATGGTTCTGTTTCTGACCCAATCAGATGATTAAAGGAAGCCAAATTAACAAAGAGCAACTTTGCCTTGTCCTACTGTATCTTACATGCCTCAATAAATTCTGAATGATGTTGAAATGTGCCATGAAAACACGTTCAAAGATTACAATTCCATCACAAGAACATAATAAAAGTATAAGTGCCTACTCTGGCAATGTGCTACCCTTTACCAACAAAAGGGTCTAGCTAATGGAGACAGGAAAAAATAATTGTTTATGTTTTTGAAGAGAACATTTTTGTACCCAAATATAATAATAACAAAGATTTAGTTGGTGCAGCCCATTATAGCCTCAGCATTTCCTCACTTCACATAAATAAAATAAATAAAGCAAATAGTAAAATGAACTACATCTGTATATGAAATTAATGGAAAGCTATGTCCTATGATTTGCAAAGTACGATAGATTTATGGGATCATCACTGTGTAATTGATTTAATTATAAGATGCTAACCACTCTAATTGAAGAAATTTATACATTGTATCAACTATATTCCTATATTTACACTACAAGCTACCAGTTTATTTAGGATGTGACAATATTTACAATTTGACTAAGTAGCTAGTACATCCTAATTCATCAATTCCACTTTAATTCCTGTATGCACAGTTTAATTCCAGTGAATTCCTTACAGTATATGTATGTCACAGTTAATTCACTTATGAATCTCCAATTCCATTATTAAATTATGGAAAAGACTGTACCGATTCTATTTACTATGCCAGGAACTCAATAGACTTAATTATTATTAATTTAATTTCATTAATAATTCAATACCAGAATATTTAGTATAAAAGGAGCCAAGAGCTAAAATTTATAGTCAAATCTTCAAAGTATATTAATAAATCGGTCAAGAATTATAACCGCAACTTAAGATGGCTTCCAATGCTGTCATTTTCTGTGGATTGGTCACTTTACTAATATGCTCTTTAGCCCATTCACAAGTATGTGACCAGCGCACTTCTCACACGTGTCAAAATGGCCACATTGTATCAAGGTGTCAACTGGGTGATAATAGCTTTGATTGCAATGATGGGAGTGATGAGTTCTATTGCCTCGGTGAGGTGTCATATATATTTTAGATATGTCAGTCTATGGTAATATGCTATATTATTCTCTCATAGCACACGTTACGACTAATGAAGAATTGGCTTCCAAAGGTATGACAGATTTGTTTTAAATTACTTAAAAAAATTTGTAAAATTTAAAAAATTATTTTTATGTTTAGAAAACTACAAGAAATCTCATGATACGCCATTGGTAAGTCTGAAATTTAAGATATACAAATAATTTTAAAATAAATTGACACATTATTCATTATAATAATTTTTTAATGACATTGTTAATTCACAGAACATATACCAGAAGAAAATCCTGAAGAAAGTCAACAGTGATTTGAATTTGAATTCTAATTGAAGGGTTCAAGAAACAAAGAGATTATCAAACTCATTTAGAACTCTGATTCATTTTATTAGCTAGTCAATCATGTCTCTTTGTCAATATAGTCATAGCTACAGTAATTTTTATTAGTAACCTTTAAGAAATTACAATTAAAAGTCTTTTTTGATTGCCAAACAAAAATGAAATTAAATCTTTCTTGATATCAAATGCCAGATTAAATTACTCATAAGCACTTAATACTAATTATATTAAATAGCCACATATGTACTAAATATTCACCAGTTTCTTTTCAATGAAAAAAATTACAATTTAATGATTGTTGCTATCATTACAATGAAATTATTCAATTTGATATAATGGAAGTAAACCAACTAAACTACCTATTAGCAGACTTGCCATTGATAAAGTAACAATAAAAGTTCAAATTGTCGTTACTTAAGTTCAAATTGTCATTACTTAATAAAAAAGTAAGTAGTATTGCTAAAATGTACTACAAAATCATTCTATTTTACAACTACTTAATAAAATCAATGCCACAACACTCAATGTTTTATGGGTAAATAAATGATGTATTATTAAGTTGAGAGCCAAATATGACTTTTATAGAACTCTACAAATGGATATAAAGAATGAATCAAGAAAAGAAATAAATAGTTAAATAATAGTATAGTAGATGAGAGTGATGAAGAATTATGACTGCTAAATACATCCAATTAACTGAGAGGTTAAGCTTTTCAGATAGTAATGGTTTCTTATTAGCCTCCAGCTAATAGCTAATTTAACTTCATAGCAGTTTAAAGTTTGTGCATCTCAAAATTTTGTTCCAATATCAAGGAATGCTTCAGAAATTAATTACACGGGATCTGACTGTAAATGTGAACTTCCCAAGATTGTGATTAGAGAAAATCATAATAATTAAAGATGTATTCTTACAAATACTCATTTCAAATGTAATATATACTGCTAGCTAGTAAATTATTTCTCTTTACTATAACCCAAGTATTTTATTATAAGGAAGATGCAGTTAATACAATATTTGCCTGTACAGAGAAAAGCAGCTTTTATGTAGGAATATAGAAATTTATCCACAAAAAATTGATATTTTAACTTTTAAATTGAACTCTTTACAAGTATAAAAATAGAGACAGGCACGATAAGTGAACTGTATAACAACTGAATATGTTAAAAAAAGCTAATATTAATCTATGTTTACTAGACAAAACATGCTACATATTTTTAATGAAAAATACAAGCACTTTGAAATTATTCGTATTTGAGTAAAAATAGTGCTATTGCCAATAAATGCTACAAATTATAATTATGACGTGAAGTTAGTAATGCATCCACTTTATAACAAGTTTGCAATTACTCTAGTTCTGAGTAAGTACATAAATTTGATATTTACTCCATAAAATCTAAACTGTAACAATCAAATTATAGTTAAGTGTATTTACGCTTAAATTATTCATCAACAATAGTGTGAGATGGCAAAATTATATCATGAGGAACTTAATTAAATTTAATTTCCATCCTAATAGAGTTAGTAAAACTTATTAAGTTAAAGATTCTTGAAGATAGCTCTAGGAGTTTAATAAAGAAGGAACCTGATCAAGTGTCTGTTTCATAAAACATGAGAGTAATTTAGATGCAAAATTGAGTTAGTTATTTAAACTGCCTGAAAGACAAACTGTAAAGAAACTATAAAAGTAGATGGTACTACTCACAATTTCATCTTTTGATATTAGCACTCAAAGATTAGCATTTGAGGATGGCTATGTTAAAGACTTTGTTACTTCTTGGTTGCTTGTGTTCAATGGCTATGGCTCTGAAAGGCAGTGATGCCCAATGCTTCACAGATTTAGTGTACCAGTGCGATGGCGGAACTAGGTCTATCTCAAGGTGTTCCATATTGGATGGAACTTATGATTGCACTGATGGTACCGACGAATCTTCATTTTGCTTGGGTAAGCTTTATTGTATGTTACAAAAAAAATCAAGCAGTACAACCTCAACGTCTGTACAGATGACAACAAATCAGTGAACTTAAAATAAAATTTATTCATTAAAATTAATCAATTTTTAAATGTGTGTGTGTGTGTGTGTGTGTATAGTGAGCTATAACTCAGTAATGGCGAGAGGTAAGCAAAAATATTTGAAAACTCGAACAATCTATTGACACCTTTATAACTATTTCACTTACAGATATGTCACAGAGCTCTAAGGTAAGCTGAAAGTTGGTACTGATTGTAAAAAAATATCTATGCAATGATATTAATTTTTTTCCTGCAGAAGCTAACTTTAAAAGATGTATTGTCCAACACCATGAAGAGAAATTATCGCCGTCTGTGAGCAAACGTTCTTGGATATCTTGGACTTAACAGACAAACTTAGTTTTGTACTTTCAGAACAGTAGTGGCTCAGAAATTTCATTTAATTGTAATGTGGTTTAGAAATGTTAAGAATAAATACTTAATACAATATTCAATTTGGGTCAAATTTTGATTTCTAAATATTATGTATAAAAGCAATAATGTGTTTCGCTGTGTGCAAATAATAATAATATTAATAAATTGGAGGGGTGACTGCTAGTTAGCAAGACTTCTTGGTAGAGAGGCCTCAGATCAAACTGAGAAGATATACAAATGATGATATAAAACGATTTGAATGGAGCCAGACCAGCAGGAAAACCTGGCAACAAAAGTAAATGGTGAAAAACACATCAAGGGCATTCCCAATACAATAAAATATGATCTTAAAAAACTATGAAATACACAATAATAGCTACTAATAATACAAATACTTCACAAATCTCATTTGATTTGATAGGCATTAATGATAACTTTAATAATACCCTTAATATTATAATAGCTGTAAACAATAGCTTGTCTAGCCTGCTTCATTTACTAATGTCAGTTAATATATAATTTTCAGTTAGTCATTCAATGTGTAGATTAAGCAGCTGGAGGATAATTTAGCAAGATTTTAAGCAAAAATTACTCATGAATTAGCTTCATTAGGCTTGCACAATATTACTGAATGAGATGTAAGATTAAGGTAGTTGTACATAGCTAGTTTCGGGGGGATAGCTTGCTGAAATTTAACTATAATTTGAGCTCTTTGAATGCTATCGTACAAGATCCCAGTCTGAAGCCAGGATCAGCTATACATGTACACCCTAATTGTACAAGATCCCAGTCTGAAGCCAGGATCAGCTATACACCCTAATTGTACAAGATCCCAGTCTGAAGCCAGGATCAGCTATACACCCTAATTGTACAAGATCCCAGTCTGAAGCCAGGATCAGCTATACACCCTAATTGTACAAGATCCCAGTCTGAAGCCAGGATCAGCTATACACCCTAATTGTACAAGATCCCAGTCTGAAGCCAGGATCAGCTATACACCCTAATTGTACAAGATCCCAGTCTGAAGCCAGGATCAGCTATACACCCTAATTGTACAAGATCCCAGTCTGAAGCCAGGATCAGCTATACACCCTAATTGTACAAGATCCCAGTCTGAAGCCAGGATCAGCTATACACCCTAATTGTACAAGATCCCAGTCTGAAGCCAGGATCAGCTATACACCCTAATTGTACAAGATCCCAGTCTGAAGCCAGGATCAGCTATACACCCTAATTGTACAAGATCCCAGTCTGAAGCCAGGATCAGCTATACACCCTAATTGTACAAGATCCCAGTCTGAAGCCAGGATCAGCTATACACCCTAATTGTACAAGATCCCAGTCTGAAGCCAGGATCAGCTATACACCCTAATTGTACAAGATCCCAGTCTGAAGCCAGGATCAGCTATACACCCTAATTGTACAAGATCCCAGTCTGAAGCCAGGATCAGCTATACACCCTAATTGTACAAGATCCCAGTCTGAAGCCAGGATCAGCTATACACCCTAATTGTACAAGATCCCAGTCTGAAGCCAGGATCAGCTATACACCCTAATTGTACAAGATCCCAGTCTGAAGCCAGGATCAGCTATACACCCTAATTGTACAAGATCCCAGTCTGAAGCCAGGATCAGCTATACACCCTAATTGTGTATTTAACCCACTCAACTCTTAAGGATGGCCATTGTTACTGAGCTATATATATCCTATTTACATCAGGAGATGCTAACGCATGATTGTGTGCAGTTGTTAGTTAGAAGGTAGTGTAGGTTGGTAGTTGGTGTTATTATAACACTATACGTTGTATTTGCCAACAATTGGTTAGACAACAATAACAACAACAAAAAACCACATCAACAAAAACACCATAACAAATCCACGACAATGAAACCAACTCAACAACAGAAACAAAAACAGCAACAATAACAAAAATAGTAACAATAACAATAATAATAACAACAACAATAATAATTACAATAATAATGATTATGATGATGATGGTGATGATAGTAATAATAATAATAATAATAATAATAGTAATAATAATAATAATAATAATAATAATAACAATAAACATTATCATAATAATAGTAAGAAGTAGCTACATGGCCCCTAGAAATTACTCACTGATGAATGCAATATATAAGAGTATTGTCCTGGAGCATAAGCTAGTTACTGCTATTTTAAATTTGCAAATAAATACTCGGACATCTTTCTATAATGTCCTGGAGTAGAGCAATTATTATGATGCCGCCACACTAGGTCTGCATGGAGTCTTAACTGTTTATGCTCGACTTTTTCTAGTACATTTTGGGTTGTTACAAGATCGGCAAATGGATCTACCAGTTCATTTCAAATTGTATACATTATCCAGAAGCATTACCAGTTTATTTCAGAAGAATTATGCCAACTCATCAAGATCACCACTACATACACTTGCTATTCCATAATACAAAATATAATTAATTTAAAATTTATAATATAAATGATCAGAATTATATGAACTATTCATAGACAAAAAAATAGGACCAACACTTCATGATAGCTATTAACACCACCACAATAATTGTTAGTAAAATTTGATATCTTTATTGCATTTCATAAATGTTCTCACATTCGTGCCTCTCTAAGGGCACTGTCACAGGAAAATTATTGTCACGCATTGTTCCAATATCTTTGTTAATTTTTTTCGTTACTCTGTGCAGTATCACCATGATTACCACCACTCTGAGAGTGAGTAACAATGATGAGCCAACTGTAAATCCAATTATGGCGTTAACTGAAACTTTATATAAAAATATAAATTAAACATAAGAAAGCATAATAACCGTAGCGAATTATCTCAGTTCAAACAGCCAAGTTTTAATTAAACATAATATATGGCTGAAAGTTTGCTATCAGTGATTATTCAACCAAGAACAATTGAATCATTAAGATAATGTTTAGCCATTAAAAAGTACCTTTACATTGTCTCTCCCATAAATATATACTATGCAATTATCAACTTAAAATAAAAGTTGTTCAGCATTGCAAGGTTGTTAAAAGTATTGTTGTCCCTTACCAACGCAATCATAATTTCTCCAGCTTTTCAATGGACCACATCCTGGTGCACATTGGAATGATCCCAGAGTGTTAATGCACACTTCACCTTTTTGGCAACTTGATAAAGCACACTCATTAATATCTAGCAGTATATTGAAGAACAAAGCTTGATAACTACATTTATGAGCTGTGCACAGACTCATATATTTTTTCTTTCAATGTAAAGCACATGAGCATTATTAAGCATTGAAAGTTTGGACATTGTTTTTACCTGCACAAGTGAATCCTTTGTTTACTGAGTAATAACCACGGTTACAAAGGCATTCGTATGACCCGTTGTTGTTTAAGCACTTGTGATGGCAGTGGTGGCTGTTGGTTGCACATTCATCAATATCTAAGCAATCATTGCTTCAATAGTGATGCAAAGTAAAATTATCACAAAACACTACATTTTTTAAAACGGATAAATATTAGTATACCAAAGTAAAGAAAATTATTTGAAATCTACATTAAAGTAAACTATATTTCAATTTGTTCACATGCGAGAGAAAGAATCTGACCGCCATTACTAATTACAAATTTTCACCAGCTTGAAATTTATTAATCAGCTATTTTGAACCCTTAATTAACTCCAGAACAATTGTCTGCATTACATGGTTAAACATACCTACCCACACAAGACCTTCCATTTTGATGAGGTTTCCATCCAGAATAACAGTAGCAGCTGAATGATCCAGGCAAATCATTGCAACCTTGATCACATTGATCCTCCAGGCACTCATTTATATCTAAAACCAAATACTATTGTTGCTTAAAGTGCAAGACTGAGACGACAACCAAAAGTAGTGTAACTTGAAATTAGGTGTATTCTCTCTTTATTTCACAATCCTAGAAAACAGTAAAAAAGAAAATTGGTTATACCTAGAAAGATCAAAGGTCTTCTTGGGTTTGATCGCTTGTAGCAGCCATATTTAGAAATTATACCAGTAAGAATGGTTGTGGAAATATTTCAACTGCCTGGTCATGGTGATTGTCTTTATTTTTTAGCTACACCATTATTCTGTTGATTATTATAAGGCTATCATAAAAAAAATTAATAAAGCATATTCAATTTTAGCAATAAAGGCTAGATTTACTTTGTTAATTTGTCTGAGATTTGAAATACAACCGAGCACAATTTTAGTGAGCTTATATCAATTGATTTGATACAAAACAAAGTTGTAAAGAAGTGAAAAAAATCGAAACATTTACAATTTTCGTCTCCAAATGTTAATTTATATAAATACTATACACACACATATTATATCAATCACTAGAGCTACATACACACTTGAAAATATGCTCAACTAAGATTTGTGATTATATTATGCTATAATACTTCTGACATTAGAAATGTCTAACATAGGGACTTAATGCCAAACTTGCTAGGCTATAAAAATAACTACCTCATTAAATTTGCCATTGTAAACGGATTTATTACCTGAGCATTTGTTATCAGTGAGGTTAGTGAATCCTCCCAAACAGGCACACTCGGTGGCTGAGTTAGTGTCTCTGTCGCAGGACGTAGCATAGGAGGAGTAATGGCAGGAGCCATTCATAGCTGTAACACAATCTCCTGTAAGAGAACAATCAAGTCAAGAACATAAGTCTAAAAGGATCTTTTTTTCCCTGTTATACATGTTATCATACTCTAGTATTTTAAATGTTATTATACTATATGAAAAAATTACTCTATAAACTATGTCACTATACCATATAAATTACGCCATACAAAATAAAAATATTATTATTAGATGTGTGAAAAGGTAAATGAGAAAGATTCAACAATGCCTATATCAATATTGATGCACCTTGAATAAGCTATTTGTGACAATTCTAATAACAAAATATTACCATCAATTCTGTAAATGTGTGTGAGATTAATTAACTGATCACGTGAGGGATTTCCAAGATACATGCCTCCAATTAGAAAATATCGGTTATCTTTTCTATAATGACTGTTTCCTGAATTGAATCCAGCTACATAGTCCACACCACGACTTATATGCTTGTAAATAAACTTGGAAAATGTCTTTGTTCCATCATACAGCATTGCAACTTCAACACCAATTACCTACAATATTTTATGATAGAAAGTTTCTCATTCTCATTCACTACCAATAAATTAATAAATACATAAGCTTAAAACCAATATTTTGAAATCTTACTAAAGTCGTTTTTTTGAATATTAATTTTATCAATTACTCTACTAAGAACTTACATCAAATTGACGAAAAACGGTAATATTATTCCAATAGAAAATTAACAGAGTCCAATCCGTTTCATAATATCCAATGTTATTCTTCAAACGGTCATCATTCAGTTTCAAATACCTCTCTATCAAAGATAAATTGTTGCTCTGTTGATAACATATTTCTCCACTTGACCCCCAAGACAAGCTTGCTGTGAGGAAAGGCTGGTTAGGTGCATTTAATGGCTGTTGGTATCGGTCGAAAAACATTCTATAAATATATCCACTGGCATTATGTCTCCTCACCGACAAAAGCAATGTAGGTTCTAGCACCAATCTACAAAATAACATTATTATACAGTCACTATTAGCTTTTCAGTTGTTTTCATTGTCCAACTGATGAAGATCCTACAGGATCGAAATGTCTTGATAAAATTAAACTTCAATACTACATAAGTTAAAAAAATTAAGATTTTTATGTTTACTTATACATAAGGTCTTGTTTTGATCTTACATAAAAAGTCAGTTATTTTTATAATGCTGAACAAATAGCAGCATAAAATTCATCAGGTCATCATTTTAGCTATTTACTAGCAGCCACACTTTAAACCTTGAGGTTCAATACTTGAGGTCGCTTTATAGAAGTATGTCTTACTCTTAAAGACAGTTACCATGATACAATTAATTATAAAGTCTGAATTTATAGCTATAATTGATAATCTCTGATATGATCTGATAGCTAGAAGCATGTCTGTATTTAGAACTTCATAATTCCATATCACCAACACATTTGTAATGATAATATTTTTAATACAAACCTTTGACTTTCTCACAGACACCGATTATAATATAAATAAATTGAAAATCCAAATCAGCTGAATAACATCGGTGAGGTATAGTGGGAGAGTCTCCCTGGTGGGATTGAGACAGGAATAGGCTGATAATGGTATTGTAAATTGGGCAAATGTATCTCGCTTGCTTGATAGTTAAGCTTGATTTGCATTAAAGTTTTATAAAAGTACCAAAAAACAAAAGCAATTACAGGCAGTATAAATATTATTTAGAATTTAACTTACACTAAGCTTTGAATATTTTCGTCGATAGAACATAATTGGTTTATCCAGTTCAATTGTAAATGCATAGTTTGTTATATTAACTTGTGAGCAAATTGCTTTATCAAACACTAAGAATGGATTTAAAAAAGAAACATATATAACATATATATAATTAGGTTATTCCCACTATATATGAATATAATGAATATGCTTACTTTAGATTAATATTGCTATTCAGTATATATTATATTATATATAGATATAATAGCTGTATTTATAGTATCGATGTATGCATGCATAGCTACATACATATAAAAGATAATATTTTTGAGGTTATAGCTAATTAAAAACTATTTACATTCTTTGGTGAATGTAAATGCAAAAATTGAAAAGAATTGTTACAGCTTACCTTGTGCATCAACTGAATAGGCATGAAACAGACACCATGCTAAAACCAGAATATTAAGTGATACCATCGTTTTAGGCAATTCTGACTTTTTTAATGAAATGCAATGGTCAAAAGGCCTAAGTAAGGAAATATATTTCAAAATGGTGGAGGCTTACTGGACGCTGATATTGATATAGTCACACTATATTAATTTATATGCTGTAAACATACGGTTTAGGACTAGATGTGTCTACTCCACTTCAATGAATGAGCAAACATTATCATTTTTGCATGATTGGCGATAAAGACACACTTCAATGAATGAGCAAACATTATCATTTTGCATGATTGCCGATAAAGACACATTCATGAAAGAAAAGATCCATTTCATTGGCTTTCTTACATTCTTTGTTTATATTTCCTCCATGAAATGAAATGCAACTTTTAAGGAAGAGTATATGCTAATAATAACTTAAAAAGATGCAGTACTGATGTGCAATAAAGTTAGCAAAATGATGTGTCACTGACCAGCAAGCTAATAACTTAGTTTGTTGAATTATATATGTTTGTTATATGTTTCAGCAAAATTATCTTACCAATGAGTCCCTGTGGGAACGATGGACAACTATATCAAGATACTAATTGTCATTTATGTGCTTATTGTCTTACATCTGTTTAATGTGTCTATGTTGTCTTTAGTCCTTGTTGGGTGGAATGTGTGTGGGAACTGTCAGAGTGCCATGTGCTCATCCATCGGGCAAGCTTTACACTGATGTTTCTATGTATCTCACACTGGGCTTGCCTTGGTTATATTACATATATATATATATATTCAGTTTTGTGCACCACTCTATCATTCTGTATCAATTATTTACTTTAAAATAATAGTTATACCTCTAAGCAACCTTCCGCCCTAAGTAGACAGTCTAGTTAAAGTATCAGGAGCAGATCAGTGGCCACACAGGAGTAGTAACTCTGGTGGCAGCATACAGTAACCTTCTAAGTCCTGGAACTTCTTGATAGAAGTGAGATACCTGGACTGACATTGTACCTCTGAGGCGGAATTTAATGGACTGACTTGCAGACCTGCAGTCTATTTATGATTGCTATGGTTTATTGTACACTACTGACTTTTGTACTGAAAATTATAATGCAATTTCACATTTATGAAAGATGGAAAGTACATAAATCTTTTAAAATTAATTTCACCTGGTACTTACTCGAATAAAGATTTTTTCTGGTGTGATCAGCTTTGTTGGTGAAGGGATGGGAAGGTTTTGGGGACTGAAGCCCCTCCTCATTTTTCTGATTAAATATTATTCAAACTTTTAAACGGTGTGTGATATTGATGGTCACACTATTTTCATCTAGATGCTGCTGTCTGCATTTATGGTTTAAGACAAGATGTTATTACTCCTCTTCAATGAATAATCAAACATTATTTTTGCATGATTGCAGATGAAGACACATTCACGAAAGAAAGATCAATTGACTCCCTCTCTCCCATCATTTGTTTAGATATTCTCCATGAAATTAAATTAAACATTTTATTTAAATATTTATACTAATAATCACACCAATTTCAATAAATATAATTATTATAATACACCTTGAAATATTTGCATTATCTCTTGTCGCTCACGGCAATATTTCAAAGTATGTTGGCTGAGTTTACTGATGTTTTTCAAAGTTAGTTTAGATGCAGTATGGTTCTGCTTAGGAACCTGAAGAAATTTGGTTTGTTGAATAATAATTCATCCCTCTATATTCCAGAAAATCATCCAACCACAATCATTTACTTATGGTTTATATACAAACAAAAACAATTTGAAATTAATTTCTCCTGATACATAGTGTGTTCAACTTCTTTTCATAATTGATTGAGTGAGTGGGTGGAAAGATGGACGGATTGTGGGGGCTGAAGTCCTCCTATTCTATGATTAAATCCTACTAAAATTTTTTTAACTGTGTGCATATGTGCATGCCATAAAGTTCGCCATGAACTTTATTTGTGACAGAGCTCCATAGAGTTTGCCAGATCTCATCCAAGACAAATGTTTCAATTGTGTAATTTTGCACCCTAACTAAATGATTTTTCACCCTCCTTTTTAAAACTTTATAACTGATCCTGTTTCCTCATACATTAATTAACAACAATGTATGTGGTAATTGGGCAAAAACACATTAGAGTATTTGTTTATACATTATAGTGACAGTAAGCGAAGAAAAATCACTGACAGTTTTATATTATATTGGACTTCCTTGAATGGGATCTCTGTGGGTTCTTCATGAATCTAATTACTGACTGGAAGATCTGGGAGTACCATTATTGTTGTGTGTAGGTTCTGTGTTAGGTGGAGTGGGGGGGGGGGCAGCCTAGACAAATCCACTGGAAGTAGAGTATAGTATACTGTAAAGTAAAAAGAGAATTACTCCATGTTGTTGTTTTTAATTTTATTCAAAGAAGAACAACCATATCAATAGTTATGGTACCAATTATGTGTTATTTCTTGCAGTGACCCATCTATTCCAAGAATTATGAAGAACTGCTAATGTAATCAAAGGTTGCTCGCATGTAGTCAGGCATTCAGGATTGGCTATGTTAGTCCTTTCAAGCATAATAAAAATAGCAGTTCAATAGAATGCTAAGCATTATTTTTATACACCATAATTTTAAGCAAGCTTAGACTATCAGTTGTAAAGCTTTTACAATATTTAATTTCTTAGAAACCGTCAAGCATTGCATTAATTGAAGAGTTGCTATGATCTGAAAATGGAATTATCATCGATTCTTCTGCTTTTAATATGCACTCATTTGCCATCTTCTTGTAAGTTAGAATTTAATGTAATATATTCATGAAGAGAGCAAGGATAATTATTCTTTATAGTAGCTCAGTTTCACCTTATATGTAATTTAATAATAAACATGAACTCCTTCAATGATTCAGTCATTGGTTGAATAAATACTGTGTTTTGCTAATATACAGTTGTAAAGAGTTCACATACAATTTAGGCTACTTGACAAAGTCGCTTGTGACTCTTGGTTAAGACTTTAATGAGATTTTAGCATAAAACGTGAAAGAAGGTACTTGCTTTTGACAAAAAAAAATTGAAAAACAACAACTTGTTTTAAAGTGAAAGACTTAGCACAGAGAAATTATAATACATTGTTATAATGTTTGGAGTTAGTGTGTATCATCCAGCAATAGATTATATGTCGGAATTAGTATGGTTGTTATAGTGTTTGATCTGTATTGTCTATAATTTTTGGATCAGTATGATCTAATCAGTACTGCTATATTAATGGGGTGTGCCAGTATAGATAATCACATTATGACTTAATCCCACTAATGTTCTGTTATGCTGAGTGATACGTGACTCCTATAGATCATTAGTTAATAATCACTGAATGCTTTTTGTATTTCTTTTTTTCTATTTATATTATGTTCTAATTGATTTATTCTTGTAACAAATGGATATGTGATGGTAAGAATATAGACAATAATAATAATAATAGTAATAATAATAATAATAATAATAATAATATAACAATTTTAATTTTAATAATAGGAAATTATTCTCTTTTTAACAGCCAATATTGTTAATTATAACTTAACGTGATGTTTCGATTTCGAGAGCTAGGAGGGTAACTAATATGAGTGAAAACTTGAAGGAAGAAGAGAAACACTTACACAAAGTACATCTAAGTAATGGTTATGACAATGCAACCATTAGGGCAGTCTCTAAAGAGTTACCTTCTAAAGATCGCACAGACTGAGCAAGAGAAAGGTTTTATTCTCACTATTCATACATAGCAGGATTGAGTGAGAGCATTCAGAGAGTGTGTAGAGACTTTGACATCAGAACACCATTAAAGTCGAGTAATATACTAAGATCACACCATAGCTATTACCACAGAGTCATCCATAGTGTACAGTATACCCTGCAGTTGTGGTAAAGTATACATAGGTGTAAAGTATACATAGGTGAAACAACTAGAAGGCTTGAGCAGAGAGTCAAAGAACAGTGAGAGAGGTGACAAGAAGGTTCCAGCCATTGCTGAACATGCTTTGCAGCAGCATCACCACATTAAATGGGAAGAGGTAAGAGTTGTAGACAGATCCAGTAAGAATCATGAGTTGAAGATCAAGGAAGCTCTACACATACAGATGACACCTGACAACATCAAGTTGAACAGAGACATAGTTTAGAGCTTCCAGGATGCTGGCTGTCTATGCTGCATGCAAATCACCCTCCAGGATATAATAAACAGTAAGCGTGCCCTCCAGAAATCTTGCTGTTTATTTTGTGTTATTATATCACCAAGGAGAGTTCGACCTCAGTTGACCCCTGAAGAGGACTTCTGCAAAAAGTAGAAATCTCAGGTTAAGTTATAATTAACAATATTGGCTGTTAAAAAGAGAAAAATATCCTATTATTGTAATTATTTCAGCTGAGAATGACTGAATAATTTTAGTTTTGTTCTAATTGATGAATTTGTTTTATGTGATAATTTGTTCTAATTGATTTTCTCTTCTTGGAATGAGAATGCCTGTATAATGTGTCTGAACTGTATTGTTAAGCAACTGAATAAAACTACTGTATTTTATCTAATGGTTTTTAGAATTATTCATATTTGTCTTACATATCAAGCTAGGTTTGAACAGCATGTTAGCCTGTAAGTAAAAAAAACAACAACTTTAACGTGGTTGAGTCATTTCAGCAGCACTAATTACCTTACATTTTATGCTGAATCATTTTGAGAGGCTATAAACTAAAGCATTATTATGAAAACTTTAGCCTAACTATAAAATAATTTATAAATAATAATTTTTTATTTTAGCTTTTGGCAGAGACACTTGTTTTCAAGCTAATCTGACACAGAATTCATACACTGTAAAACTGAAAACTTCAATGATGTTCTATGGACGTAGTTATTCTGACATCAGTGTAAGTTACACTACCCCTAGTCATTACTTCTAATGAGTTCACTGGATAGCAACTGGATACTCAGAGCATGGCCTAAAAAATATTTGGTTTGTTTTTATGAAAAATAAAATTAATACTGTATTTTTATTAATAAAATTCCATATTTTAACAAATGAGTGGGTGTGTGGTTTAGAGGGTGTGGTTAAGTGGGTGTGATTATAAAGGCTGCATTAATTCTATTTGTTTTCCTCCTTCATTTGAACAAAGTCAGTGGATTTAATATTTTCACATTTTTTTGATAAACTAATAATTCATACTACTATAGTAATGCAAGTGTAGATTCCATTCCATCATAATATTATGATGCAAGTCAGAAAATAATTTTATTACCACTATATCAGAGAATGTAGTAGAAATCACTATACAATAATTTGGACTATAGGGAGATGTCATCAAATTATTTGTAAACATACAAAATTAATTGGAAGTAATTATAATACCCATTTACTCGTTCTAACAGCCAATATTATGTTACTTAACTCAACATTTCGACGTCTTGCCAAAGTCCTCTTTAGGTTTCAACTGAGGTCGAACTCCCTGTGATGATTTGACCTCAGTTGACCCCTGATGAGGACTTCAGCAAGATGTCCAAACATCAAGCAAAGTTTTAATAAAGATAATATTGGCAGCTGGAATGGAAAAAAAATTGCTATTAATAATTATTTCAGCCGAGAATGACTGAAAAATTTTACTGTTATAATAAAACATTTTTCAACATTACTAAATGTAGTTATTTAATATATAAAATTTTCCAGTTCGGCGCCAGATCGTATATTGCATTTGTGGGCGAGGATACATACAGTAGTGGATTTGTTAATAAAGAAACACTTCACATTCGTTGTCCACAAGAACAAATAAATGCCCCACGTAGGCCCTTCCTCACAGCAATCTTATCCTTTGGAGATATTGGAGATTTGTGCTATAGGCAAAGCAAGAACTTGACCTTTATTGAGAACTATTTAAAATTGAATAACGACCGAGAGAAGATGAATATTGGGTTTTATGAAACTGATTGGACTCTATTAATTTTTGACTGGAATAACATTACTGTTTCAATAAATGGGAGAGAGGATGTATACAATGTAAGTGTGTTAACTTGTTAATATATGATGTGTTCTAATAGCTAATAATGAACTTAATTATTGAAATAACATATTAAAATTAAAAAAAAAAGGAGTGAATTTGTTCTACCGTGTTGCACATTACAAGGATTTGTTTATTGTCTGTCATAATACATACTTAAATGACACACCTTGTGATGAACTTTGATAAGCAATTTGTATTAATTATATATTGTTTTATTAAATAATAATAATAATAATAATAATAATAATGATAATAATAGGCATTCAATATTGAAGTCGCCATTTTATATGATGGAAGGAAGACATACTCCAAGTTCACATACAAGCATATAAATGCTGACCTTGAATACATAGCAGGATTTAATTCAGGGATTAGTGATTCTCGAGCTGATAACCTATATCTTCCAATTGGAGGCTTGTATCGTGGAACTCCATCAAGTGATCAACTTGCTAATCTCACGGATATTTACAGAATTGATGGTACATTGGTTCTTCTTACAGTATAGTGGCTGTGCGGTGTAGGTTGTGTCCTTGGCTCACGGCCTGAGGTCCTTGAGTTCAAGTCCCACATAGGAAATTTTCCATATGATTTTCCATCCATCCTGCAAGCCCTTCCTGTCTACCCTGCTGTGATAGGGCACCTGGCATATGCTGGGATGTAAATTCAAGGCCTTTCCTCATGAAACAGCAATGGTCGAGGTGGGACTACTTCAGGTGCCCACACCACTTGCTGTGAAGAAAAGCCTATTCCTAGCCCAGATCCAGGAGCTTTGCTTGCACAGCTCACTGTGCCTCTTTAGTGCACAGGCATCCTGGCTAGCAGTTGCAAGATAATTGGCATACTGTATAAATTTTCTTCATCATTATAACAATCAAATACACACACAATCCTAAAAGTAAATTCTTAAGTATGAAGCTTTTCTTATCTGAATTGGTTCAATTTAATGATCTACCGTTTTTATTATAGTGAAGAAGTTTTCTTATATCATTATACCACCTTGTAACAATACTATTGCATGTAAAAAGACTTAGCTAAGGTAAATCACATTAGGATGATGAATATAAATATATTATTACGCATATAAATGGCAAATATTGATTTAGTACTGCTTCCAAATGTTTGATTACAGGAGATTGTATTACAGCTCTGAATGGCTCCTGCCATTATTCCACCTATGCTACATCATGTGACAGAGACACTAACTCAGCCACTGAGTGTGCATGTTTGGTAGGATTCACTAACCTCACTGAAAACAAGTGTTCTAGTAAGATGCACCATAGACAATATTACTTCTAGACTTGCATTTTCTGCCACTATTTATGGTGCCATATAATCCTATTTACTACAAATTATTACTCAATTGTAAAAAATATATTAAACCTATATTGACTTTTGTTGAATTTCATATAATTCCTTAACAGATTTAATTTCAATAAATATAATATTAGTTTAAAATTCACAAATATTTCAAAATATTAAAAGCCTGCTACCTAACTATAAATCCTGACAACAAAAACGTTGCATTTTGCACACAATTTCACTTATGGAAATATAATTGTTCTAGATGAAAATGAATGCCTTGACAACCCATGTGACCATGACTGTACTGATACACAAGGATCTTTCATATGCCACTGTCGTACTGGATGGAGACTTCAAGAAGATGGACGGACTTGTAAAGGTATGTTTATAGATATGATAGTAATGTTATTAAGTAATAGATGATATGTAATATATATCAGATCTTGAGAATGCAGTATTATTGCTAGAATAATCTATAATACTAGTGGTGTGCTTGAGCACAAATGGCGAGCGAGCTTTAAACTACACTGTTGTTACTCAAACTACTAAAATAAAGTTGAGTTGCTAAATTACGCATATTCAGTAAAGGGGATTCAATGCCATAGTAACCACTCCCCTCAACTGTTTGAATTGAAAAAGAAGCAACAAAATCAAGTCACGTTATTTAAAATATTCTTTGTGATATTCTTAATAGTAGTTGTAACGCACAATACTTTCACACAACTGAACATACCTGCGCAAGACTTACCTTCGTGGTTCGTCTAGTGGACAATGAATTGTCAAGTAAATGTTGTTGAGTAGTGATATAACTGTGACAAATAGTGTATTAACTTACCACCGCCACTAACTCGAATAGAAATGGAGCTCCCAGCACCCGCAAAACAATTCAAAGCGGTAAACAATTCAATTTCTAAGGTGATACGGGTAATGGTCGCTAAACCAGAGGATTCTGTTAGTGAAGTTTGGGACGGGGTCGAACGCCGAGCGAACACAAAAATACGGAGGGTCAAAGTACAAAATGACATACATACGTCCAAACATATAATATAAACTAGTGGTGCGCTCGAATAGCGCAAATGCATGGCGAGCTAGCAGACTCTTTTTACAGAAAAATAGGACAGAAATTACATCTAACTGTAGTGCACATTGTAACCCTTTCCATTCTCAGTTAACATTAGAGAATCTAAAGACTCTGATCCCAGACTAAACTGACAGAATTACCTGAATAAACTTCGAAAGCAGTGGCAAAGAAGCGCAGCTTGACAAAGACTTCACAATTGTTTCAAGAAGAGAGTAGCTGTAAACTTTTTGGTTGAAACAAAGTTGCGTAAGGCAGTGCAGTATGATTCTCCGCGCTCGTTAATTGAAAAATATTGGAACTGTGAACGCTTTACCTAACTTACGTAATTAGAAGCGCGGGCGAAATATTTTGACGTACGTATACATACATATAATATATCTGAAATCTCAATTGAACACGACTGCGAGTCAGCTTCGCTCGCTTCGCTCGCTCGCTGAATTATTTACTAGTGGTGCGCTCGAATAGCGCAAATGCTTGGCGAGCCAGTAAATATATGAGTATAGGTAAAGATGATTTGTGAAGGAAATCGCTAAATAATAGCAAAGATTAGGCATGAAGAGTTAACAATAACAGAATTACCTAAATAAACTTCGAAAGCAGTGGCAAAGAAGCGCAGCTTGACAAAGACTTCACAATTGTTTCAAGAAGAGAGTAGCTATAAACGTTTTGGTTGAAACAAAGTTGCGTAAGGCAGTGCAGCAGGATTCTCCGTGCTCGTTAATTGAAAAATACTGGAACTGTGAACGCTTTACCTAATTTACGTAATTAGAAGCGCGGGCTAATATTTTGACGTACGCATACATACCTATATAATTATAATATATCTGAAATCTCAATTGAACACGGCTGAGAGTCAGCTTCGCTCGCTTCGCTCGCTCGCTAAATAAACTAGTGGTGCGCTCGAATAGCGTAAATGCATGGCGAGCGAGTAAATATACGAGTATGTATAGGTAAAGATGATTTGTGAAGGAAATCGCTAATTAATAGCAATGATTAGGCATGAAGAGTTAACAATAACAGAATTACCTGAATAAACTTAGAAAGCAGTGGCAAAGAAGCGCAGCTTGACAAAGACTTTACAATTGTTTCAAGAAGAGAGTAGCTATAAACGTTTTTGTTGAAACAAAGTTGCGTAAGGCATTGCAGCAGGATTCTCCGTTCTCGTTAATTAAAAAATACTGGAACTGTGAACGCTTTACCTAACATACGTAATTAGAAGCGCGGGCGAAATTTTTGATGTACGCATACATACCTATACTAGTGGTGTGCTTGAGCACAAATGGCTAGCGAGCCTAAAGACTATACTATTTTTATTGACTTCTAACACTGAAGCTACTGAAAATAAGGTCCAGTTTTTAAATTTAGCATAGCCATACAGGGTAAAGGTATTTCAGTGCCATAGTAACAACTCTCTGCAACTGCTTGTATTGAAGGAAAAAACAACAACAACAAAACAATACGCGTTATTTAAACGTTTTCTTTGTGATATTCTTTAGCTAAGTAGTGTGTGGTTATAACACACAATGCTTTGACACAGCTGGACATGCACCTACACAGACTTGCCTTGGCAGTAGTCTAGTGGACAATGTATTTTCAGGTAAATACTGTGCGCACGGCTTGTAGCCATGACAAAGAGCGCATTGACTTACCACCGCCACTAACTCGAATAGAAATGGAAATTCAATTTCTAGGGTGATACGGGTACTGATCGATAAACCAGAGGACTCTGTTTAGTGCAATTTGGGAAGGGGTCGAACAAATAACTAACACAAAAACGCGAGGGTCAAAGTACAAAATGACATACGTACGTCCAAACATATATACAAATAAATAAACATCCCCGATTTTTTCATTTTTACCCCTGTAAGTGTCTCACCGCTTACGCTCGCCAGCAATAATATATATCTAAATCTCCAATTGAACACGATGAGAGTTCCAGATTCGCTCGCTTCGCTCGCTGAATAAACCAAACATCCCCGATTTTATTTTTACCCTGTCAGGTCGCTCGCTACGCTCACCTCGCGATTATTATAATTAATAGAAACAGACATTAGCTATGGACATAAATACAACTTTATATATTTTATGATAACCGAGTAGTTATTTTGGTATATTGACAAAATATTATATTATGCAACTAATGATGGTTATCACTGGTAAATGAAAAAAATGCTTGTGGAGGTTGTCTTTTTACAATCATAATAACTGTAATAGGAAAGTTGCTACATCAGCACTATAAAAGAGTATTTAGGTTGAAAATTAGCAGTATTTTTCTATGATTTGTGTATCACTAAGTATTTAGAGATAGCTACTTTTTCTTACATTGTATTCAGCTGAATCCTACAAAAAACTAAACAAAAAACAACAACAACAGACAAACAGATAACCCAGTCTGTGGCAGTGAAACATCTGATTTTGGTTAAATAATGTGAAGTTTGCATAATTTTGATGCCAATTAATAACAATGTATTCTAAACTCCAAAATAGAGGCTCTATATTGCTTTAAATTGTATTAAGCTAACTCCTCAAATGTCCCCATTTACAATATTGACAAATCTATTATAATTGAACAATTATTTGCGATGTTGTGTACTAGATATTGACGAGTGTACGACAACCGTCCACCACTGCCACCACAACTGTAGTAACACCAATGGATCATTTGAATGTATCTGTAACCAAGGTTACCACTCAATCAACAATGGAATTAGTTGCGGAGGTGTGACATGGCTTATAATATGTGTGTGTGATGCATAGGAATTAGCCAAGTGTAGAAAATATTGAAGCTGTAGTATTTTTCCCCTCCATAATTGATTCCTTTTCATGTCTTTCTCAATACATAGCTGATAAACTGCATATTTAGGATTGATCCAAAAAAGTAAATCACTTTATTAAATGCAACTGGATGCAATTGAATTTCAATCAATAAATTCCATGTATTTAATGTGATAGTTATAGAGAGTTTGTCTAGTATAGATATAAGGATATGATATTGGATCTATAAAGTTAGTTGATTTGATCCAAATCTCAATACTTTCATTGTATTATATAGTGATCAATCCTGTTGCAGTAGACTTGAGTAGTGAGACCCTTTACCGAACCATTATACTGGAAAATTGGTAAAGGGTTAATCTATGCAAAGCTACGGTAGTTAAAGAAATATTATCCTTTCTTATATTGAATGTTTGGTGTAGATATTAATGAATGTGAGGAAGTAATGAATTTATGTGACGAAGGTGAAATGTGTATCAATAATGATGGATCTTTCCAGTGCGAGCCTGGATGCGGATCTCTGCAAACATGGAATAATTATACTTGTGTTGGTAAAGAAGACAAAATAGTAGAGTGACTGTTATAAAAATACTATATGTAAATAAGGAGTGAATTCATAGGGTGTATTCTCTCTTTTTTAAGACCTTTTTGAAATTGACTATGTTATAATATGCATTATGTATAAATATACAATGAATTCACCTTTTTATCGGAGATGTTTTTTAAGAATTGAGTGTCGCTTAAAATGTAACCCACAACTCCTTTAATAAGATGGAGCAATGACAATCAATGGGAGATTAACTATTGTAATTTTGTATTTTTATTAATAAAATTATAATGCTATAACTACTAGCTATAGTCTTGCTCCTAACAAATTAGTAGAAAATACTTCCTAAATATCATTAATTTTGACCATGGAATTTTCTTCCCATTTTTCATCACAACTTTAGCTTTGTAAAGTTGGAACACTTGTGTGTGAATCAAGTAGTCCTGAGTGTAAATCCTGGTGATAATCAATTCTATTCATTGAATTAAAAACAGAGTATTGGGCCCTATCAAAATAATTTCTTGTTTATCATCCGAAAATTTCAAAAAAATTGGAGAGGGAGGGAGGCTTTTTTTTTTTTTAAGTTTCAAAATTACTTTTTTTTAAGTGAAATCACAACCAGATGTGTCTGTGAAAAGAAAAAAAGGTATATATGACAGTTGTTTTTTAGTCCTTTGGTTTAAACTGCCGTGTTCGTTTGGCTGGGGGCGTTTGCCACCAGAAAAGCAGGTCATGCGGATAGGGTAACCTTCTGTTTGCTCTTTGAAATCCTCTTTCGAACCACAAAAAAAGCATATTTCATTAAATAAATTTTTTCTCTTGAGTCAAAAATTGGAGAGGGAGGGGATGATAAACAAGAAATTATTTTGATAGGGCCTTGCCTGTGTATGAAAAAGAAAAAAAGCTTTTAAAACACTGTGGAATAAATAACTTCTATTGTGTATTTAGTTTCAGAGAATGCAATAATTGGCTTCACAACTGGTTCTTCGTTATTTATTACACTTGGAGCGCTGGTATTCCTTACTGTGATAATTTGCAGACTTGTCAGACGCATGAACAAGAGAAAGAGATTAATATATGACATAGATTCTCCTCGAACACCAGTTTGTAAGTTGAACTAAGGTGAAATTTCCTGCACGACACTATGAAATGTACCTAGCCTACTTTTATCCTAAATGGGAAAGAAGTATATTTCATACCTGTATATTTAATTTACATAAATTATATACTTTCAGTAAAAAATAACATATCCATTATTATGCTGCTTTCTTTGTATGTAAAATGTAATCAGAAATAAGCAAGACTAGTGTATGCTTACACAATTATATAATAATACTATTATATATGAGGATAGAATACTGCTTTAAAGTCCAGGTTAATAATTGGTGTATACTTTTGTGATTCAGAATGAATATAAATATTAATTTGAGCCTGCTTTCCAGGCTTTGTTTTACTGAGGTGTACTGTAAATTTACTGTATAGTTTATCGTGTAGTAACGTCTAATTCTGGAACAAAATACAAACCACATGTACTACTTTCTATTTTTTACTCAAGTTTTACCATTCTGGTGTAATTTTTGTTTACTCTCAAGCACACTATAGATTTTACAGCAGTACACTTCAGTAAATCATATGCCTGCAAGCAGTGAAAATATCTTATAGTATTTGGACTTGTATTCTTTAGATTTAGGTAATCCATTTTGGCATCATCACAACAGACATCACAACGATTCCTTGATCCAACTAGTCAAAGTTCCTCGTGAACTTAAAATACGATTTGAAGATTTGGAGTGTGATGCAAAAATGATTGGTGAAGGTAAATAAATTAGAACTGATAAATATTTACTTCTGTTTGTTATTCAGTTCTTGCTATTTCTGAAGTGTCCACATTCTATCACCGAAAATTCTTCCAAAATCAATCGGTCCACACACTTTCTCACATTAGGGGGATATATTAGGGAAAAATCCAGGGGGGAGGGTGCCAAAGGTGGCCAAGGTCTCCCTCTAAACCAAGTTATTGAAAAAATATAATGTGAAAATGTACCAATACAAGCAATTAAGTTCACGAACAACTGCATGCTAACTTATATCCTCTACATTCAAAAATTAACATCCAATTTATTCATAATTAATCAGGAATATTTTTATAAATTTTGTAAAGTTTGACGTAAATGTATTTGGGTGCTTCCTTGTCATTTAAGCAGGATTTGCCCCTGTATATGACAATTGAACTATCATGCTATAGTTTATTGTGAACTAAAACACAATATTGTTTATTTTGTCTATTGTACCATATTGTAGGAGAATTCGGTAGTGTGTACAAGGCTAAACTCAGAGGTGAAGTTGTCGCAGTAAAGATTCTAAAAGGTATTGAAAAAGTATCAATATTATAATGAGTAGGTATTTGGGGGTACTTTTTTAAAAATAATTTACCTGTATGTTTAATTCTCACAAAATACAACAGAAATGGAAACATCAATCAAAGCATAAATTATTTACATTAATCAATTCAAAAAGTAGCCACTAATATTCATACAAATTTTAGTTTAACTTTTGTGTAGAGTTTCAGTCCTATATACATAGTCTATATGAAATCACTTTGAATTTTACATTCTAATAATATTATACAGGATTTTCTGGGACTTCTGAGATTCAAGGAGTCATTGATGAAGTTTTAAAAATGAAAGATTTCTCTCATCCTAATATTTTGAGGTTGAAGGCAGTAGCAATAGACAGGAACCAGTCTCCATGTATTGTAATGCCCTTCATGTGGAATGGAAGTTTGGATGTCTACCTGAGGAAAGAAGAAAACAGACATAACATTTTACTGTCGACTGATGAAAAACCAGATAATCACTTTGCTGTGAGTTTTAAAGAGCATAAAACTTGGTTACATGTGAGTTGTTTTTTTTAACAATGCTAAGTTAGACGTATCCTATAAATTTCATGTGACTTTGCTGTGAGTTTTAAAGAGCATAAAACTTGGTTACATGTGAGTTGTTTTTTTTAACAATGCTAAGTTAGACGTATCCTATAAATTTCATGTGATTTGGAAATAACAACACAGAAAAGAGTAGTGGTTAGAATTAATAGCAAGAGTGGTGCATGACAATTTTCATTAGCCACAGAGTATGAGTGCTAATAATTCGAATCCCTCAGCGTTTCTTTGCTATCATGTATTAATTAATGTTATAGCCAATAATAATAAATAAGAATTTTATGCAGTTACGAAATCATAATCTTGTTTAACGAAATCATCCTACTCAGATTCCGCCATTGTTCATACTATTTTATTCATCATTACTCAGGAATTTTTGCTGCAATTGCATAACTTAGAGGTGCAGCGAGATGACAAACACATAGCCGTGACCAACAGAGTCATTATTTCATTTTCCCACTGCTGTGGTATTTAAAAAAAAAATTACATTTTTTTGTGTTGAAAAATTACTTGACTTTAGTATTACTATAGCTGTCCAAAATTAAAAAAATAGTGAGAATGAAATTTTATCTATTAAAGTCTGCACGAATACTTCAAGTCTAATTATACTCATGACAGTATTCTTTAGCACATTATTGCGAAAGTGTGAAAGGCAGAACAGTTTGTGTTGATATACACTTGCTCTATAATTAATCAGATTAACTTTTTGTCATTGCATATTTTTAATCATTATCATTAATCTACTGTAATGCCTCCTAGGACACTGCAGCTGTGAAGCTATTGGGCATGTGCCTCCAAATTGCTAAAGGCATGGATTACTTGAGCAGCAATAAAATCATTCACAGAGACCTGGCAGCCAGAAATTGCATGTGAGTAAATATCTATACTATTTTATTTTTTATTGAACCCATAATGAGTATGATAAGGCATTCATTCTATTGATATCTCTAGAATAAAAAAAAAATTATACTACACTTCTTATTAACACATTTGAAAATACTTCAGGCACTTATTTGTTTCTCAATTACAGTAAGAAGACGCAATTCTGTATTATAGTTCTGAGTTATGCTTAAGCTTATAATCATGTATTTATTGCTTCAAAATTTTAACTGTACTGCTACTACAGGATGGATATGAAATATGTGATCAAAGTAGCTGACTTTGGATTAGCTGTAAAGGCATCAGAAGACAAGAATTATTTCAAGCCTGGAGAAGAAATGAGAGAAAAACTTCCAGTTAAATGGCTAGCTATTGAGAGCCTGCTTGATCACAAGTTTTCTGAAGCCTCTGATGTGGTTAGTATTAAACAAGCATTTGCATAAATCACTGATGCTTTGTGTTGTCCTCTTTTACAACATTGGTATTAATATTTTGTTATCTGACAATTACTCGGGGAATATAGTGTTTCCCGCAGCAATCAGGGTGAGGATAGGCCGACACTTTTGTATTTTGTTGACAATATTGCTCCATTATCTACAGAAGTACTAAGAGAAGTTGTAATATCTGCATGCAGCATAGATACGAATATTTATTTAAATTTTTTTTATAAAACTAATTTGCCAAAGTTTTATGCCAGTCCAAAACATATTGTGTAAAAAGAAGCTAATTGCATAAAGATTTTAGTGAGAAGAGATAACTATAAATGCAGGGAACTTAGCATCACAGTTATGTCAAATTGGAAGAATTTACCATTAAAACAATTATGACTCTAGCTTGCTATTGCTTTTTTTATTTTGTTCAGGGGATGTTATCACTTCATATAGTATAATGTATTCGACAGTTTGATTAGTAATAATCATGTTTAAAAACTTAACTAGGTTTAAAAGATGTATTTAGTATATAGATTACCAATTGTGATATATTTGCACTTAATTTTATATATAGCTATTCATTTTCAAGCTAACTATTAATATAAAAATTTGCTCAATAGTTCGCAGTTATGCTATAATAAGTATTTTTATTATCAGTGGTCATTTGGAGTCACATGCTGGGAAATATTCAATGGTGGAAGAAAGCCTTACCCTGGCATTAAGACTAAAGAACTCCTCCAACAGCTTCTTGGAGATTATCGCATGCAGAAACCTCCTAATCAAGCTTGCACTGATGCTATGTGAGTTGCTCTACAATACATGACGTTCAAATTAACATCAATGATTATGTAGATACAATATTATGGCATCTTGCTGGAAAAGGGACCCTTTAGAAAGGCCTTCATTTTCTGACTTGGTGGTGACAACCTCAGTGCTCCTACAAGACATGAAGGATTATCTACCATTACTCACCCTACAGCAGCAGGACAGTTTGATGGCAATGTGCCAGGAACAAGCTTGTGAGCTTTATCGAACTTCTGTGTCAGAGGAAAAGGAAACAGTTTTTTGTGAGAAGAATTAATGACAAACAAGTGCACATAATAACAGTTTGGATTACTTTACATTCAAATCCAAGTCAATTTTCAAGACAGATATTTTAATTGTCATGCTGTATTAATTATCATAGCTGCATTCTCAAATAACTATAATTATAGTCTGAAATTGTTTTTATCTGTTTTTGGATATTTTCTTTTGTTTTAATTTTAATAGTACAGCGTTTTACCCGTATTAAATGGAGTGTTTTACAACAGAGTAGGAGGAGTCGTATGTTGAAAACAAAGTTCCAGCGGAAGCTAATCCTGAAATAAGGAGATGATGACTGAAGGTTACAGTGTAGCTACAATTGCAAAATACTTAAAAAAAAAACTGGCCTACTATTAGCGAGTGATAGCACAGGTAACCTGTGCTATTAGGGATCAATAGCACTCGTAAAGCAATTGAAATCGCACTTGGCTTCTCCTCTGCTATTTCAATCACGTTATTATTTCAATCACGTTACTCGTGCTATTAATCCCAAATAGCAGGGTTACCCGTGCTATCTCATACTAAAGTCCACAATAATTTCATTTTTGTTAATTAACAAATGAAAATCTTGTGAAATTAGCTAGCCTTATTGCATCCTTAGACATTTCAAACTAATAGCTATTATAACAATACAATTAAGAATGCCACAGACTCTGTGATTTTCCCCATCATATGATGCTATTTGGTACTCTTTCACTCTTTGCAATATTATCCTTAGATTGAAATAGGTACACAAACAAATTGTTATTTTTCATATGATAAAATCAATTTAAAAAACAATTACAAAATGGCTGATGTGGAGAAGGTGAGAAATTACTTAATCCTTAGGTGAGTAGGAAGCCAAATTGGATTGGTGCAGCCACAGCCATACCCACCAAACCACACCCACTCAACCACACCCATTTAACCACACCCACTTAACCACACCCGCTTATTCATTTTAAGTGGCCTGTAAAAAATACAATATTTGAGTTTATTGTCAATCAAATGAACCAAAAATTTTTAGTCTGTGCTCTGAGTGTGTTGGAGTCTAGAATTAGACACTCCTATTAACTATAGTGTCGTATGGGCATACATTAGTCTGACCTTGTAAGTCCAGCCATGTAGTAGCTAACTTTTTCTGCATTCCTACCATTATTGCCCACTGCACATTCCATAGTAACCACTTCAGGCATTCACCTAATGCATTATTTCATTAAATTATTATGTGAGGGTTGTACAGTCTGTTCTTGTCTATGGTTTCAGCCATTATCCAAATCTTACCTAAACGTTTTAGTCGGAGCAGATTATGCAACGCAGGATGGCGTGGTGCACTATTTCAACCTATGCACCAACTGCAGTGCGTTTTTGGGAACAATTAGCTAAGTATCCACCGCAGGCTGGCTTTCAACAACGGATGTCCGATGACAGTATTCCATTTAAAGTGGTCGCGTTGATAGTTCCTCGGTAGAACTTCCAAATGGCGGTATTGTCGTTTCTTCTATTTGCTTCGTGCATTCTTTTTCCTGGTTGGAACCATAAAGATCAAGGTAAGATTAATGAATAATTCTATGTCAGCGTACAATCTGAGGGAGTATGCAACGACTTCTTTGTTTCTTCTTCCTTTTTTAAAAGTCTATTTGATGGTACTCACTCGTAATATTTAGTCTTTCCTAATTAAAATATATAAGCATTCAGATGATTGCAAACCTTTGATACAATTTGCTATTTCTAACAACAATGGTTATTATCACAGATTGGTTTTGTCTTCCAACAAGCATGTTTTTGTTTACTGATAGAACTCATAACTGTTACATAATGTTTGCAGCAAATTTAGAATCTGACTGCCAAATTGAAAATAATTCTCTAATAATCTGGCTCTTGCCTATGGGCATTATGACTAAACATGGGGTTGAATTTGGCCTCAGGCCCATTGCCATGGGAACCTTAAAGGAGGAAAGTATTTTAATTGAAGTAAGGAAGCTGTAAAACGTGTTAAATTGTGAATCATGTAAAGCTTTTACCAGGTGTATTCAATATTCAACCTTATATAATAATTATAAATATTTTTAAAGGGTTCTTGCTAGTGGAGTCCATTAGGATGCAGTCATCTTTGTTTTGGCTGAATTTCCACTTGAGCAAATATTGCTTACAAAGCTCACAATAAGCTTTTCATTCAGAAATTGGACACTAAAAAGTTATATTCAAATATTTCCTAATACATAGTTTTCTTTTGACCTGGACCTTACCTCTGTCACAACCCCACCCCACTTATTTCTATCAGGAGAACCAATGTTCCAAAAATGCCTATGTCAGCACTATCCTGTAAGGTATCTGAGAGATGGTTCTAGAAATAGCGGTCATCAAGTCACCTGAATAGACTGGTGACTTGTATGGCTCCTGCCTTCCTGCCAGTTCAGTTAGTTTTTTTTCTGTTGACTAATATTGACTGCTATTCAGATATTTTCTTGGATTAAATTTAATTAAGCTTAATTTATCTAATGAAGCATCTCTAAGGATGAACAGGAGTGGAATACTGTAGTCACTGGGGAATAAAACCCAGGACAACTGGCTTTTGCCACCAGTTTTTATGAATGGTCATAACTTGATAATTGTCATATACACACACATATTATTATTATTATTATTATCATTATTATTATTATTATTATTATTATTATTATTATTATTATTATTATTATTATTATTATTATTATTATTATTATTATTATTATTATTATTATTATTATTATTAATAATTATTATTATTATTACTTTGTTAATAATGGTGATTATTATCATCATCACCATTATGTATTCTATGTATTTGTAAAGATATAATCTGTCATTTGTCATTTCTAGTTAGTGGAACCAAACAATCTATTTATTATTTTTTTTGAATGCTAATTTCGAAATAGTAAAATAATAATTCTTCCTACATTTTACATCACTTCCTTACTACTATCATAGTATTATAAGCCAAGGTTTAAAAGTCATGTCTGCTATTCATTGGAATTGATGACCTTTCTCCAAATATATTCAGGGAGCTGTTGATCTTATTACTACACTTAATCACCCGTGGCAATGTTCAATATTCGTCGTGGTTCATGACTCATGAATTAATTGTGGGTAACTCCCCCTCTTCTAACTGATAATTACTACTAAGTGATTCCTTATAGTAACAAATCTGGCATGAGTTCCGCAAACCTTGGCAAGGAAAACTTGATTCCTTTTGAACAAGGATTTGTCGCTATGATGTCAGCACTTTAATATGCACTTGAAAATTATTTGACATTTAGTTTTGACATGAACAAATTTAAACCATGTGTAATATCTAAACTTCACAATTAATATAACATTTGTCATGTATTTGCAGTAAATTGTGAAATAATTTGTTTCCAAGCAAACGATTCCTATCACAGCCGCGTAATAGAATTGGAGAAACCTATGATATTCTACAAACAAAATTTCTCCAGCATTGACGTAAGTTATGTTTTATTAAGCTGTGCAATTGTGAATAAGTCAAACACTCACTTTCAGAAGTGTAAATATAAGAGACAGAAGACAGATATAATTATATGCATAATATATTGTAATAGAGTAGCTAAAAGTATTGAATTGAAATATCTTTGACACTTAAGCTTTGTCATATATACTGCTTATTCAGCATAATTTAATATTTTAACCTAATTCAGCAATACACAATGAATACAATAATATATTTAATATTTTTAGTAGATGCTCTTAAAAAAAGACAACTCTCACGCATAAACTAATTTACAAAGACGATAATAGTGACTGTTATCATCACCTATATTTTTTTATTAATTAGCTGTTACATAAGTTATAATTTATAATGTGTTAAGTAAATATAAATTTATATGTAATAATATATACAAATTAGATAGTGACAGTAATGATTATTTTTCATGAATCTCTGAATATAGCTATTTCTATTGCTATAGTGTTGAAAGGTATCATACATATTACTTCATATTGATTGTATTGCTTAGGTCAGTGCCAGAACATTCATAGCATTTGTTGGTCAAAGGACATTCAGTGGTGGATATGTATTGATTAAAAACCTTCCTTCTTTTCTTCGATCTCCATATAGCTATTTGAATCAGCCTCAAACTCCTCTTCTTACTGCAACTTTGGCTTGGGGGTCAAGCGGTGAAATATGCTATCAACAAAGCAAAAATTTATCTTTTATTGAGCATTATTTAGAACTGAATGAAGAAGTGAAGAAGGATATTGGATTTTATGAAACTGAATGGACTCTTTTGAATTTTTTCTGGAATAACATTACGGTTGGGGTCGCAGCTAATGATAATGAATTATTTAATGTAAGTTACAGCATTACATATAGGCATTTGAAATAATACTATACTACATTGATAAAATTTTTACTGTGTTATAACTATTTACATTTGTTTGTGGTTATATAATCGTTTTACACACCTGCATGATATCTATACTTACATGTATGTAATCAAAGCTAAGAAAGCCACTGATCATAGCATAAATGAATAATGTATAGTAGAAAATATTACAGGTAAAAATTAAGTTCAATAGCAAAGCTCCTGAATGTGTTTTATTTTAAACCAAATTCAATTATTAGTCTCAATTAAAGGGGTATGGCATAGCTCATTTATTTAAAGGATTTTGCCACCACTATGACTAATCGGTCAATAGTACTTAAAATATCCACTCTACTAATCTCATAGGACTCTCAGGAATTTTTCGTCACTGTTGTGCTAAGTGCACATTTTAAGTTTCACTTAAACATGAAGACAGCCACAGCATTCCTGGCTAGTTTGGACTCAATGGTGCAATTTTTCATAAAGAAGAATAGTATTAAGTTCACTGATGATACTCTATTTTTTAATTACTGTATATTCAGAGCAATTTGATCCCCTCATTATAAATGAACAGCTTTGAACCTGGTTTAGTGACAACAATAGTATATAAAAAAAAACACCGTACTCAAGGTCACAAACAATTTAGCAGTTTAGAAAATTTAATACATTTTATGGACACTTACTATGAGAAAACCAAAGAAAACTCAGTTTGTGGCACCCTTCTGCATGGTGTCTGGTATGGCTAGGTAATTGACAATGTAAGCAGTATGATGCCACATCCTGTACTTATTAGTTTTGCTTGACCAACATAATTTCCATTAACAAATTTCAATACTTTATGATGGAGTGAGAACGTACTCTAAATTTGCTTACAAGCACATACATCCTAATGTGCCGTATGTCATTGGCTTTAATTCGGGAGGCAGCAATTCAAGAGTGACTAATAAACATTTGCAACTTGGCGATGTGCAACATGGAACACCTTCCATGGATTTACTGACCAACTTAACAACCATTTACAGAATTGACGGTAATGGATTCTTATATTTACTTGAATTATATACATGTACATAAATGGTATGGGATACTGTTGCAGGAGATTGTGTTACAGCTCTGAATGGTTCCTGTCATTGGTCTACTTATGCTACGTCCTGTGACAGAAACACCAACTCAGCCACTGAGTGTGCCTGTTTAGAAGGATTCACTGACCTCACTGGCAATACTTGCTCTAGTAAGGAATCATGTTGAAAATAGTAATTCTAAGGAGGTAGTTTGTAAATGATCTCATAAGTTTGGCACATAATCCAGGTGTTAGACTTGTCTATTGTTAATAGTAGTATTAAGATCAGGTCCATAAATACTGTAGATCATTATTAATAAAAAAAAATACATTTACCAATGAAAAAGTTTTGTTTGCAACCTTCTCAATGAAGATGACAAAAATTGCATTAAAGTATAGCCTGACAGAATAATATTTTAAGATGAGAACCTGAGATAACAATAGTATTTGAGTTCCATATGTTTTCTTCCAAGAGAAGAGCGAACAAATACATAAATACATTCAATAGATATCATATAATGTAGCCATTGAACATTTTCTATTTTTATGATGGGAATTATAATTTTACTCCTAGATATTAATGAGTGCTTACAAGATCCCTGTGATCACTATTGTGTGGATTCACCAGGATCTTACAGCTGCCATTGCTATCTTGGATGGGAGTATCGAGAAGATAAGCAATATTGTGAAGGTAGATTTATGAATGTATCTTAAAAAATCCACTTTCTAATTTTTTTTCCTTCAACATTATAGTGTAGTGGTTGAATATTGAATGCATTGCAGAAGTACCATATTGTTATTAAAAAAGTTTATTGGAAAAGAAAATTTCATTTTAAGTGAATTATAAAATGTATGTTGATAGCATACCTTAAGTATCTACCAATTTTCCTATTGCTTACTTAATCGTGATTACTTGAAGCTAGAGCATAGCTTTGTTCAAACTCTGTAGATTTTGATGAATGCACACAGTCAAAGAGTGCATGTAAAGAAGATGAAGTCTGCATTAATACTGAGGGATCATTTTACTGCCAGTCTCGATGTGGATCGCTACAAACTTGGAGTAATCAAACTTGCATCAGTAAGGAAGTCATTGTAATTAAAAATCATTATTCTACCACTGTAAGGCATTAGAAAAGGTGGAAATAGCTTTATTTAATTAAGAAACAATTAATTAACCCATTCAATACTTCAGGAATCGTAGGTCTTGTTAGCTTTTCTAACTCACCAATTTGCAATCAGCAGATAGTATAAAATTAAAATTTTAACCCACTGAATGTATAGTAAATGTAAATACATTTTGTCAATCCATCACACTCATATTTGGAGATTACTGACAATGATTTAGACATGACCTTACTTAGAATGAATTTATTGTTCTTCTTTTTTTTATTTCGAGCTGATTATTGAGAAAATGTGAAGGTTTTAGCTAGCTTTAGTAGGTATTGCCCCTTATTGGGATGTATAATCTTGTGAGCAAATAACTTTATGCTACAAGTTTTAGTTTTGCTTTATGCTGAAGTTAGCCAAGTGCTAGACCGGTTAGTGTCTCAGCCTGTTTAGTTTCTTCTCTAATTAATAGCATTTACATTGCCATTTTCATTGCTTGAGCTATATTGATACCTGATTCTGATTACAATAGCCAATATACAATTCTTCTGGTCTGAAATGATTTTTAATAGCTATAGCAAGTGTATAGTAGTGAAGTGGAGACACACCTTTGGTGATTCATCATTACCGCACACATTTTCTTAAAAATACAGTTCTTGTTTAGCAACTTCCAATATTTTGGTAAAACTAAACCATAGAGCTAAATATTAAACTGCTTGTATATATAATTTTTAAATTCTTATGATTTATTATTCAGTCTCAGGAAAGGTTATCACTGGCTTTGCATGTGGCGTATCACTGTTTATCATTGTGGGAATATTGATACTCTCCATTGTGATACTGGCAAATGTGATTAACAACAGAAAGAGCAAAGAGAAGCAGTTGGCCTTTAATGACAAGATGCCAACATCTCCAGTCTGTAAGTTACAAACATAATCATTATAATTAATAGAGTTATACCCTGCCATATTGTGGCACTTGATGTACATACTTGTAAATTTGGAAGTAGCATAAGTATTTTTATCCATTTTTATCCATTTTGTTATTAATTTCTCTCACTTCCTCTCTATCTTCCTGAACCTCTTCTGCTTTGCTCATTCCTTCTTCTTCTTGAGTTATGGATTCCCATCCTCCTGTTTATCTCTCTGTTTCTCAGTATCTGTTTTTTTAGTCACCTTCATTACCTTATTTGTCTTTTACTAAATATGAGCACAATTTACTCATTCAGTAAATGATTATAATTTACCAATCCCAGCTCAGCTCATGAATTATTCATGAATACACACACTGTTGGTTGGTTATCATTATTACTGACACACAAGCCTATTGTATATTATGAACCATATTAATTCAAGTTTTTAATTATTATTATCAGTAGTAACAAAATAGTACAACAATCAAACTAATGCATTATTTGTTACTGTATTTATTTGCAGACATTAGCAATCCATTAAGTCATCCTCATAGTTTACACCACAAAGACTCCTTGCTCAAGTTGATGAATGTACCTCGAGAGCTAAAAATACCATTTGAAGATTTAGAATACGATGCAAAAATGATTGGTGAAGGTAAGTGAACATGTGCTGATATTAAAACAAATCATACGTCTAAAGTGTGTGTTTAATTAAATGAATTTCATAACAAAAATTAATTATTAATTAGTTGAAATATTTAAAAGTTATGACTAACAGAAATACCATGATAGAATTTGTCTTAAAAGATATATGTATATACCATGAATGTCTACTCATTGTTGAGGGTGCTCAAACACTCTTTGAGCGGGAAACACCCGCCAAATAGGCCACGGTTGCTAGGGCCTGTTAAACTTACTTCTGCTTTTCCCCCGAATTTTATTATTGATGCAGGCCAGCAAGCCCTGCTAGGAGAAAGCACTTACCAAGAGTGAAGACTGGAAGTGGATCGCATCTCAAGAAATACCCCGTCACCATTTTGGACTTCTTGGCAGTACTGCACGGCTACCGCAGTAGTTTAGAAGCTGATTTTTTGTATATCATTTTCTTACCCGTGCGTGCATGCCATAACATTGAGTTTTTTTTAAATTTTATTTTACTTTTCTGTTTACTTACTTTACCAGTGAACTATTGTCGATTATTTCCGTGAAGTTCCGTAAATTAAAAATATCTCAACGTTATAGGGTCGACCCCTTGTGGCCCTAAACCCTGGCAAAATTTGAACCATAGCAGTTAGTCCATTCCTGAGCAGTACGCAAGAGAAGATTCTGGATTCATTACTTTAGAGCGCGAGAATTTTTTATTGTAAGTTGACTCCGCCCCGCCCTATCAGTACGTGCGTAGTGGTGAGTGAGGCACAGCTGCATTTCACGGGCACTATTTTGTTACAGAACGGGGCGTGACTTTGTGGTAGATGACGCGCTACTATTCAGCTGGAGTGCGCTACTAAAGGCGCCCAGGCGTTGCTATGTGTGAGCACCCTTAAGCCCCAGTTTTTTTCCCCTGCTCTTAGCACTTCTTAATGATTCTAGTCTACTGCGGATTGGCATTTGGCCACAATGTTTAGGTTACTAGTCTCGGTTAAGCGCCCTTTTATTTTTAATCAAGACCTGTATTCATACCATCTGGAGTTAAGCCTGAAATATTTATTATATTTTATATATTGATATTATTATCAGTAGTAACAAAATAGTACAACAATGAAACTAATGCTTTTTTGTTAAGCCTGAAATAATTGAGATGTAATAGCAACTGTGGTATTTGTAATTAATAGCACAAGTGTTGTGAGAAAGTGACGAGCGAAATTCTCGCCACTTGAGTGCGTCATACTTCAGTACAAACACTTTTTTTCCATTGCTAACTGGCATTGCCCAAAATTCTCAGATCAATATTGCCTAGTGTATGAAGTGTGTTGAAATCGTGGAGCGATCACCAGGAACTATCAATCGCCACTTCAGTTTTCCACTGCTGTGATATTATCACACTTTAAGATAGTATTAATATATATATATATTTATATTTAAGAGTAACTCCTCTATACTTGTGCTGTGTCTTGCAAACCAGACCCTTAACCTATTTAGAAGGAATTAGGTAAAGGGTCAGCATTGCAAGAGTACTTTTATGTTCCATTTTCTGAATAGTTCAGCTAATTGAATTTTTGTTGTTTCATACAGTACACACATTTTAATGATTATATGTTCACAGGAGAATTTGGCAGTGTGTACAAAGCAAAACTGAGAGGTGAAGTTGTTGCAGTAAAAATTCTCAAAGGTAAGTGTGTACTAATGATGTATTGTTTTAATTAACAATCAAAACATTTAATTTGTAATTTTTAGGATTTTCTGGGATTTCTGAGATTCAACGAGTTATTGATGAAGTTTTAAAAATGAAAGATTTTTCTCATCCTAACATAGTGACATTGAAAGCAGTATAGACCGAAACCAATCTCCATGCACTGTAATGCCATTCATGTGGAATGGAAGTTTGGATGTTTATCTGAAAAAAGAAGAGAACAGGAAGAAGTATTTATTGCCCCCTGATGAAATCAATGACAGTCACATATCCGTTAGTTCATTAAGTTTATGTATTAGACATACCAAGTAGATGTTTTAAGCTAATATTAATCAAACTTATTAAAATACCACACTAAGTTGAACATTATTCAGCAAGACTATGCTCTGATTAATGAAATATTTTATGATAATTTTATAAGTACATATTGTAATTTATTCAGTTTTCATGTAGTATATTGTTCTTCACTTGTTTGTTGGAATTATAAAGAAACTATTTCTATCTAATTTATCTTACTTACCTTTGTAATTTCTACAAGATGATTGCAACCATCCTTGTCAGCTACCTTTTACGTTATTGTAGCTCTGTTCTAATCAATACCAGTGATAGTGTATATATCATAATGAACATGAGGTATAATAGTTATATTACAGGAGTAGTGTGTCCATTATGTTTCGACAAGCGAGGTTTTGGATTTAATGAAATTTTTTATTAGTGAGGTTTTGACTTAGTGAGGTTCTATATTAGTGAGGTTTTGGTTTAGTGAGGTTTTTGGATTAGCGAAATTTTGGATTAGCGTGTTTTGGATTATTGAGGTTTTGGATTAGTGATGTTTTTATTTGTGAGCTTTGGATTAGCGAGGTTTCAGATTAATGAGGTTCAGATTTGCAAAAATTAATTATATTATGTAATTCCTTCAACATCTAGAATACCTCAAGACCTAGCATGGTCACTTTAATGCAAAAATTTTGTTCACCAGTAGCACTAAGGTCTCTAAAGTGAACTTCTATAAATTAATTTATTATGAATATGAAAATAAACTTCACTTAAAATGATTTTTAATTATCATGTTAATAATTGTATTGTTTACCAAAGTAATATCTTCTAGGATACAGCAATTGTGAAATTGCTAGGCATGTGTCTACAAATTGCCAAAGGAATGGATTACTTGAGCGGCAAGCAGATTATACATAGAGACTTAGCTGCCAGGAACTGTATGTAAGTAACAAATGTTTAATTAAAAATTATATAATATATAATAAGTATATTGAGATATGTCCATGTTATATAATTGTAGGATGGACATGAAATGTGTTTTAAAAGTTGCAGACTTCGGCTTGGCTGTTAAGGCATCAGACAACAAGAACTACTTCAAATCTGGTAATGCGATACATGAGAAGTTGCCAGTCAAATGGCTAGCCATAGAGAGCCTTCTTGATCAGAAGTTCTCTGAAGCCTCTGATATGGTTAGTACTTTACTTCTGCTTAAATTTTGTTGGTTATAATACTATATTGTTATAATAATAATGAATAGGTAATAGCTATAACGATATAATTTTCAGTATTTGATCATTTTTGAAGAAATTTCAGCATAAGTTTTTTTTTGCCTTGTTTTGCTTACTAAAAGCCTGAGATATAACACATTCCTATAATGGCAGCAATAGCTTTTTTATGATCAAGTTTCATCCAGTCAATCTTCACATTTCCACGATTCAGCACATTGTCTTTTATGGCTAATTGTTAGCAAAGTAATATTAGAATGGATTGACAAGGTCAGTTTCAAGGGTGTGGTTTTGAGTTTCAACTGTCACTCCCAACAAACGCTTTGAGAAGTCTAATCTGAACAAATGCTTTGGCTTATTTTTCCAGGCAGAGCTTGCCACCACTCCAGGGATGTAATAACAAGGAAGTTTGTTCCATAAATTAAATTTTACAAACTATACTCTATATACTCAAATAACTTTCACACTCTTTTGACTCAGATAATCAACACTGCTCTATCTAGAAAATTCTACCAACAGTTAATAACTTATTCCTCTTAAAAAATCTTCACTTTCAATAATGTAGTTTGGACTAATTGTTCTATGTATCAAGTATAGTGTTGGTCTGGATAAATAATTACTTTGCCAGAAATATTTTTGTCCACAATTTTCTTATCTTCATGTTCCACTAGATATGTGAGGTATTGTTCAATTCTAGAAATTTAAGATTAATAAAAAGACAACGCATAGGTGCCTACTTTCCAGAATCTATTTCAGGGACAAAAACCACACCCTGGCCACACCCAAATAACACACCCACAATGACATTATTTTTAATGACATCATCTATGCAAAAGTTTAAAATTACAATAGCTGTTCTTCTTCAACCTTTTGAACTTCTACCTATTCCTTGAAATTCTTCTACCCACTTTCTATCAAAGTGATACTGCCTTTTCAATTTTTGCTTTTTTTGGTGGAGGAAGACCTTCTTCAGACATGACCAGTTGAAACTAGTGTTTATATGATGAGTAACTGAAGTCAAGTCATGTGATTGAAGTTTGATTGCATTATTGTTTTTTGCATGTCATTATGATTCATGTATATCAGGCACATGCAGATAAAAGCGAGCTACAGCAATTTTGCTGTAGCAGCTAGCTTTAGCCTTTTACTTGTGGCATGTTTATAGTTAGTGTGGTTACTAGTAGCTTTGATTAGGTCTAGACAGCCAGCTGGCTAGCACAGCTATAAGTAAATACCCAAAGGCCTACTACTTCACTAGCCTGCAGGCTTCCAGGGACAAACCATAGAGCTATTGTGCACTTTCCGGGACTCCGTGACAGAGTAATAAATCCGGGACTGTCCCGGATTCCAGGACAGTTGGCACCAATGACAACGACTAACAATATATTATAGTATTAAAATTACAATATTATTATTGACGCCAATACTCATGTGTTACATTTAGTGGTCATTTGGAATCATATGCTGGGAAATATTCAATTGTGGGAGAAAGCCTTATCCTGACATTAAGACTAAAGAACTCCTCCAACAGCTTCTCGGAGGGTATCGCATGCAGAAGCCTCACAATCAAGCTTGCACTGATGCTATGTGAGTTAATCATAATTCAGGGGAGTAGGAAGCCAGATCTTATTGGTGTGAACAACACCCGCTAACCACACCACTTGTTTATATACAAGTAATACATTTTATTAATAGAAAAGACAATACAGTGGTTTTTCTATCAAATGAACCAAAGAGTTTAAGTCTATGCTCTGAGTATTTAATACATTCAAATGCCACTGTAATCTCACCAAACAGTTTAATACAAGCCATATTTTATTATTAATACAAAGCAAATGATTTTTCAGACAATAAATAATGTTATATTATAGTTGTCCAGGACTCTACTCCTGAACAGGACACCTAAGCCCAGGCCGGCCCTGGCATCAGAACACTCGGAGTCATTCACTCAATCCTAACTTACCTGACCACCCTTTACCTTTACGTATGCATAATGATATTCATTTCATAGCCACAGACTTCCTGTGTGTGGTCCACATTATGTAATGTACGCAGGTGTAAGTCAATGTCGTCGTCAACCTCTGTCAAACCGTGAAAGACACCTTGCGGGCATGCGCTCTTTTGTGCGAGCAGTGGGCAAGGCTGAAAGCTCTAACAGGCCATCGGCTGCGCTTACTGTATTTCGTTGCGCCTTGTTAAGTTGGCATACCTGGTCCTTCGAGGGTTAAAGAAGGCCATCAGTGGGGCTGTACCTAGATTTGTGAAAGTCCCATTCATGGTCCTTCGAACCGGATAGGCTAACTAAGTCATTCCGGCGGCCCATTCCTACCTCAACTACTCTCCCAAGCTTCCTATGCTTCTGACTGAGGCCACTTCTCTCTATAGCAGCTCTGGAACTCCTGTCATCGCTGCTCGATTGAAGCTCTGCCACAGTCAACCTCCTACTAACTCTCTCAATTTACCTTAGAGAAACTTCCCGTGTCTCTACTGTCTCTTGATTGACACTGCTTAGCTTTCGGCTGAGCTCCCAAGCTTTGCCACAGCTTGCGCAACTCCCAAGCTACCAACAAAAAACTTCCGCCTAGCTTCTAAAGCCTGACAAAGCTTCCATCTAGCTTCAAACCTCCAAGCTCATCGATCACCAGCATGACAGAAAACAACGGTGGCCTTGAAGAAGACTTGGCAAGCAGAGGCCTTCCTCCCAAGGAAATCCTCTCCTCTAACCTCTGGTGGTCTGGACCACCATGGTTGAAGTTTTCCCCGGACTCCTGGCCCTTCCTGCTTCTCCCTGGGAAACCTCCACCCGCCCCCCCAGTCTCCTGCCAGTCAGTTACATGCGAACGTGACAGCCAGGAGATGAATTCCTCAAAGATCTGACAAACCGATTTTCGTCCTGCCTGTCAGTCACATGCGAACGTGACAGCCAGGAGATGGAATTCCTCAAAGATCTGACAAACCGATTTTCGTCCTGCCTGTCAGTCACATGCGAACGTGACAGCCAGGAGATGGAATTCCTCAAAGATCTGACAAACCGATTTTCGTCCTGCCTGTCAGTCACATGCGAACGTGACAGCCAGGAGATGGAATTCCTCAAAGATCTGACAAACCGATTTTCGTCCTGCCTGTCAGTCACATGCGAACGTGACAGCCAGGAGATGGAATTCCTCAAAGAACTGACAAACCGATTTTCGTCCTGCCTGTCAGTCACATGCGAACGTGACAGCCAGGAGATGGAATTCCTCAAAGATCTGACAAACCGATTTTCGTCCTTCCATCATCTGACCAGAGTAGTTGCCTGGATTCAACGATTCCACCACAACTCCAAATTCTGCAAAAATGACAGACAAATTCTCCCAGTCCTACAATCCAGTGAAGTCTCAAAAGCTAAGAAGACACTCATCAGATTGGCTCAGCAGTCTTCCTTTGCTGGTGTCTTCTCGCTCATCTGGCAGGGGAACATTGCCAAAAGGACACTCCCTACGTCACCACCTGCTTGACATCAATGATGAAGGACTCCTCCACAGTCACCAGCCGAGTGAGGAAGAAAACCGACACAAGTCAACCACACCTGATCCTACTTTCCTCCAAGTCTCGACTGACCAACCTCCTACTCCGGACATTGCACAAGACATATGGTCATTCTGGGATTTCTGCCCTCAGTTCCATACTTGGCTACACCTACTTCATCCCTGGTCTCAGAAACCTTCTCAAGGGAATCTCGAGATCCTGTGCCAACTGTCAGAAAGCCTACAGCCAGACGTTGTCTCATCGGATGGGCCTTCTACCAGCCGACGGAAGTTATCTTACTCCCGGACACTTCCTGATAGGACGCCCACTGCAAGATCCTCCAAATCCTGACTCTCCACAGGGTAAGATCAGCCTCCTTCATCGATGGAACCTAGTATCACGCCTCACATCCGACCTTTGAAAACAATGGCTCGGCTCCTACCTCTCCTCCTTAGCCGTAAGAGCGAAATGGATCCAGCCTGGCAGGATGCCTCAGGTTGGAGATGTCGTCTTCGTAAAGGATGAGACCTTGGTGACTAGATATTGGCCTGTTGCAGTCATCACAGATGTCTTCCCTGTAGACAATGGACAGATTCGTGTTGTAGAGCTGAGATGCAAGGGTAAGACCTACAGGAGGGCCACCAAGAGACTGATCCCACTACGAAGAGAAGAAGCAGACTCTTCCAGCCACACCTCATCGACCGATGAGCACCGCCTCCCCCCGGAGTATGTCCAGGACTCTACTCCTGAACAGGACACTTAAGCCCAGGCCGGCCCTGGCATCAGAACACTCGGAGTCATTCACTCAATCCTAACTTACCTGACCACCCTTTACCTTTACGTATGCATAATGATATTCATTTCATAGCCACAGACTTCCTGTGTGTGGTCCACATTATGTAATGTACGCAGGTGTAAGTCAATGTCGTCGTCAACCTTTGTCAAACCGTGAAAGACACCTTGCGGGCGTGCGCTCTTTTGTGCGAGCAGTGGGCAAGGCTGAAAGCTCTAACGGGCCATCGGCTGCGCTTACTGTATTTCGTTGTGCCTTGTTAAGTTGGCATACCTGGTCCTTCGAGGGTTAAAGAAGGCCATCAGTGGGGCTGTACCTAGATTTGTGAAAGTCCCATTCAAAAGTTATAACTATTATGTAGACATATATCATAATATAGCTAATATAACTACTTGGACATATAAAGCAAACTACACAAAGTTAAAAAAGAACAACAACCACTGAATCCAAATTATAACTTACAAATGCCTGCCTTTTGTGGCAGTCTTAGTTTCATTTTCCTCAAATATGTGTGGCAAATAACTGAATGGGAAAACTCCTGATAACAAAAACGGCCATTTTGCAGACCAACATTGCTGGAAGGATTTCTGAACTACACTTGTTTTTCCAAAATATGGCTTTGGAATAGCAAACGAAGGACCATTTTCCTAAAAATTTTTCGAAAGGTTCAATATTAGCTACTTAATCCCAACAGAAGTCATTTGATGGCTCAATTTTGACTGCCCATTATCGATAATGGGGACGACTTCAGGTAAAGAGTAGAAAAAATAATAGAGATGCCCCTTCTGTTATAATATTGGTGCGGCCATGGCTGCTCAGCCGCATCTGTTCCTACGCCCCTGCATATATAGATATAACTCAATTCCTAAATGGAAGTTTCAGGATAATAAACATCATTATTTGAAAACTTCCTTGACTGAAAGATTTAATATGCCTGATTTACATTATTAACTATGATCTAAAACCTGATGGTCCACTACTACACAATGACAATTATTAACCTTCAGCACACATGTGCGAGAGGGTTACAGTACTCGGTTTGTCTTTCAGTCAGTCAATCAGGCAGTCAGTCAGTCAGTCATTCTGTCATATAGATCTCGAAGATAGCAGCCTCCCATAGATTTAAACAAGCACCAAATGTTGCACTGGACATTTTAAGTCCCTTTAATGTGCCAGAATATTTCATTTAGACTTTATTTTTTAGAAAAAGCTAGTTAATTTTAGGCTGTACGATTGTAAGCAGTTGTTGATAACGCCCCTATAGTCACACTGTAATCACATTATCAAATAATTTCTTTACTGCCTGCGGTAGTTTTGTATTACATTATTCTCAGCGGTTTACCAGAGTGCATGGAATTTCCCATTGAAACTACTGGTGAGGTGAGTGTCGCTTGTATGTCAAGCTTTATGAAGGCAGCATTAACCTCTACAGTTTCATTGCATGAGTTGCATATTGACTTGCTCAAGTTTTTATACCAACATGCATGAACATACATATTGGTATATTCATAATAACACTACTCCAAATAAATATTCATGAACATACATATTGGTATATTCATGTGCTACTCCAAATAAATTATTCTTTTGGTCTTTGTAATAGCTAGCTAGTGTATAATAATACTGAGGGTTCGCACCCTTGGTGTTTCATAATTAAAAAGTAAGCTAAGGATTTTCCTCTTGTACGTATTAACTGCTATATAATTTAATTCACAGATACACCATAATGATGTCTTGCTGGAAGAGGGATCCTCTAGAAAGACCATCCTTCTCTGATTTAGTGATGACAATCTCCAAGCTTTTACAGGATATGAAGGATTATCTTCCTTTACTCACTCTGCATCAGCAAGACTGTCTTGTGGCCATTTATGAGGAGAAGCCTAATGTCCCGGACGAAAAAGAAACTGATTTGTGTGAAAAGGAGTACTAGTGGGCAATTCCTTACTTCACAATAGCTAAATAATATGATGATTTTATCAAAAATACCAATTGTACTAATGTAATTTTATAATCATAACTCTTGAGAAAAAAATGTTAATCACTGCCAATTTTCATTTATATTGAAGTTTCTCTGTATGGACTGAATAATGCAACAGGGGACTTATTTTACTAAAAATACAAAGCTATAACTAAAATAATCCATTAAATTTTTTTCATTAGCATCTATTGCATAATTATTATAGCCAATGCTTTTTGATTGTCAATGAAGTGCTCAAATTGACTCAACAAAAGCTATTATAAACAATTCTGGTGATACTGAGAATTTGTGCAATTAAAAAAAATTCTAAAAAAATTACTTGCTGCTGATACATATCATTAACTAGTACACAAGAATTTAATTCTTTGTTTTAATACATAGTGTACTGAGTCAACTTACTTTAAGGGTGCTCACACATAGCAACGCTCGCGCGAGGCTTAATTGAGCTATAAACCACGAAACCACCGAGTTGGGAGGACCTTAAATCCCCGCGCAGAGATAAGAGCTGCCTGGCAGCCGGTGGTAAATTCACGAGGTTACTCCAGTGTAACAAATTGGCGGGTAATAATAGCTGTGTTTAGAAGCTAGTTAGGAAGCCATTTAGTAGCTATGGGCAGGAGGGTTAATCCCAAGAAAAGGCAGCAGTTGATGGCTGCAACAGAAAGAAAGAAAATACTCAGCCACTCTACAAGAGGTATAATATTAGCTAACTAGGTTTCTGAAATTTTTTTTATTGTCATTGTTGTTATTAGCTGTGCTGAGAATTAATGACCAGAATATACCAGGTGTCAACACCAATGCTCCTGAGGTACAAAATTTCCTTTTGCCTGAGTCAGCAGTGCACTCAGTGGAAAGTGGAACAGGTAATAAATGCAATCTAAAATGAAAGTGAAACAAACCATACAACCACTACTACTAGTATTGAAAAATAAATAAATAAAATAAATAAATGTATAGGTCTTGTTAGTATGGACGTCACCGATGTGGATATCTCTCATCCTGTCAGTGATGGGAGTCCCGGTCCTGTCTTGAGTACTCCTGAACTCAGCTTGGCAATTCCCAGCAATGAGCCAGAAGGTATAAGTAGGGAAATAGAAACCGATATGGGAGAACAGCAAATTAATCACAGGAATACAAAAAAATTACATGAACTGATTGACAATCAGGTTTAGTGCATATTTGTAACTATAATGTGGTGGCCAATTGTTACTCAAGACTTCATAAATGACTTGAAGTATTTCGAGTATATTAAAACTCAAGAATTTACTTAATTAAAAGAGATAACGAAGTTACATTAGCATTTAAAATAAATTTAATCATGTGACATACCTCCAACCCCAACAAAAATGCATTATTAGCACCGTTTTATAATTATATAAAAAAAATACAATTTGTTTTAAAAAATCAGGTTATGCATATGAGGGAGAAACTAACCTCCTCAGCGAGGAATGGGACATATATGAGGAATCCGGCAGCACACTCTTAGAAGATGTTATGGACAGAGTGTCCAATGTTGCTGAGGAACTTGGAGTGCCACTTGATTCCGACTCCCTCAGATCATGCATATCCAGTGGGACCGTGCAGTTTCAACACAACGACAGCCTTTGTATGCACGAGTCACGTTGCTCATGGAGCCAGTGGTACCCAGTAATTTTTTTTTATCTGTGGCCACCTGCATGCCTATTACAACAGACTCAGTGGCCTATTGGGGTTACCATCTTGCTGGAGTACCCAGTGGGGTAGGATTGTAAAGAGGCTAGAGGAGCATGTTACTCATCTTGCTGAGTGGTCCTGCAATCAGGTGAGACGAGAAATCGCTGACCGCGGAGATGCAGACCAGTGAATAGCATCTTTTGATGGTTTCTACCTGACCCGGGGCCACTACTCTAACAACTCCTCTGCCACTTTGCATGACTACCTCACTGGGAAGATTGCATACGTCTGCCACCGGACCAAGAGACGGCCAGGTCACAACTGGAGTGGGACGTCAGGAGGAGCTGAGGCAGATATGTTTGACGAGAAGCAAAGAAGGATGGAATAATCGTCAAGGAAATAATCACCGATAAGGATACGTCTATAAATTCCATTTTTTGTAGACACTACCCTGAAGGGAATGTGACATACTGTTTGAATCACTGCGCAAAGACGTTGCACAAAGACCTAGAAAAAATAAAGAGGAATGCCTGTGAGGTAAATACTGTGGTTAAGTGAACTTGATATTCATAATCTTACATTGTGTATTTAATAGTGCCATTTGACGTCTTTTCGCTGCAAGCGAATGTCAGATAGTGCACTGAGAAGTTGCAAAACAAATCTCAGCAACTTGATTGCCTCAGATGAGATTCAGTCAGCCCAAGATCCCCGGAGTTTGCCGATGCCATTAGGAACTTCGTTTCTCATTACTGCCTGAATGTGCACACATCACAATGGTGTATACGTGAGAAAGTTAATTAAATTAAAATGACCATTAAAGTATTATTTAATATACAATGTTACATAAAGAAGGTGAAAGGAGAAGGGGATATCACCCATAGCCAAAGTCCCCCCCCCCCCACCATAATAAAATGCCCTGTAATAAAAGGTTTCGCCACTCAGCAGACAAATTGTGAGCGTTTTTCATAAATTGACTTTTTTAAGTTTGCAGATTATAAATATTTAAATACGCCTCAGGAATACGCTGGTCTACCGGAGCAAGAGGACTGACCTTGGCCATGCACATTATACCTGTAAGACAAACATGGCCATATGTCACAAGGTAATGACACAAAACTGAGTCATAACTAGGATACTTGCCTCGTGGTGTTCTGTACAGAATTTGGGTCCGATTTGGAAAGTGTTTTGTTTGGTCAGGATGGGGATAGACATCCCTGCAGCAACAATTTCTTCTATTTTGTCTGAACAGGAAGCCTGGAAAGCAGACAAAATAAAAAGGTCCACTGCAACAAGTCTTCACAAGCAGTGTGTTTTTTGATTTTCAAAAATAACATGTTCATGAAATGGTAGTGTACTATTTAAAACAATCAGCTACAATCCTAATATGTGACAGTCTACAGAAAAATCGGGCCAACGCGGGCCCTATCAAAAAAAATTTTTTTGCACCTACACATTCATCTGCATGTCCATATATTGAGCTCTCCGATTCTTTAAAGCCATAGCTTCAGCCGTTGTCGATATGTGCGCCATAACCGTTCCCTTCCGTAGGCTTATTTAATATATATTTTAGAATTAAATCAATCTTTTCCAGGACATTTATGCGTGCTGCGTTGTTCCCGATTTTCCCATAAACGGTCACATATGTACATACAATAACTCAAGAGTAGGAATTCTTTAATTACAATATAAAAAATTGAGCAGTTCTGCACGACTAATATTTTCCCCAGAAATACCGTGGCATTACTCTACGAAAAGTTGGCAACTATACTGTATGTGCATATGAATGTGAAAATATACCTGATGTATTTGCAAGGAAGTAATAGAGCTCATTACATTTAAATAGGAACTTACAGAAGAGAGCCAAGAAAGCTAAGTATGAGGCGGAGAAGGACTTCATGGGATCTCTGAAGGACATCGGATGTGCAGTCGGGGAGTATGTTGGAGATGGCAAGGGAGAAGATGGTACTGATCCGCTAGATGATGCGCTGAAGCTGACCTTCCAGACTCTCATGACACTGATGACCGGAATGAGCATGGTAGTACTAGTCTGCCTCTTCTGGTGTTCTATGACTTTGAGGCCATAGGACTCAGCACATACTCCGAACACCTCACAGACATTGCGGCCAAGGTTCTTGACCCCCCCATTCCAGTTCCTTCTCCTTCATTTTCTTCACTTGTTAGGACAAGTAGGAATATTTCTGCTCCTGGTAAGTAATACATATCATACCTGTCAGTAACTTTATTTGCGATAAAAATTTAGTTTCCAGAATTACCGGCATTACCAGTAACCTCCTTAGGAGGGAAAGGCCACTCTCAATAGTGTTGCCAACATTTTTAGAGTAGTAGCTGACGAGCACTGTTGATTATATATCAACAGAAACCAAGTCCTCGTACTATCCAGGTATGTACATACAACACATTTCATTCCTAAAGCCAATTATATCTTAAAAAATTACATAAAAGTTTTCGTGGCCCATAACGGCTTTGTGTACGACTTCCCCATTCTTCTTGCCGAAATTGAAAAACGACCGAGTTGGCATCGCAGTTTATCAGCGGCAATGTGCACATCAGTGACACACTTCCACTACTGCGGAAGGTATAATATATTTTTGTTCCCCTAATAATACTCATCAATTATTATTATTACTACTACTGATGTTATTATTATTATTAATATTAATTATTATTACTACAATTATTATTACTATTACAGTTACAGTATTCCATAGTGTTATTATTTTTATCAATTCATAATAATAATATTATTATTATTATTGTGTATTATGATTGTCATCTACTAATGACTTAATGATAGAGCTACGCATCCGCTATCTCTAAAATTGCCACAGGCGTTCTCGTAATATGAAAATCATGCTACCTAAAAGAGAAACAAAACTGAGATTTATGCATGGGTGGCAGGCTTAACCAAAATTACATTATTTTAGGTGACATCACCAAATTAAAACAACAACTATTGCAGCTGGCTTTATCATGGAAGGCAGAGTGCTCAGGAAAAGAAGTAGACCTTATTACAAAGAACCTAGTTTGGATAACATTTACATAGTGGACTTTAAACAAGCAAAATGTGTTGAAGAACAGAGCAGTTTACCTGGTGATACAGCCGAAGTAGGTTGTTGAAATTTTCAGCTGGTTGCTCTTCTTTTCCTTGCTCTAAAGCTTTAGTGAAGAATTTTTTAAACAACGAACTAGGCAACAAATTACAAAAATCTTTAAAGGGGTCAAGAAAAGATTCCCCAACTATTCGAATACGCATTCCTTTTGATCGGCTAGAGTTTAACCGTGGCTTAATGATGCTTGGTACAAAGAAAAAAGTAATACATGAAGTACAACACTATAATTAAAAAGAAATATCAAGATTTAGACAGTCTTCTTGGCAAAAATTGGCACTATAGAGGTCTTAATGGGAGTGAAGATTTTGGCTATGTAATACGAAACACTATTGAATTCTATTTTTCATAGTACAAATGCTTTAATAGAGTATTTTCCTTCACCATCATCAATACCATAGAAATGTAGTCGTCACATGGGAGACTTTCTAATTTTCACAATTTTCAGTTATATTATCATTCAATTTTTCCAATCCTCACTGAGAAAAGGGAGACAATGATCCGCACAAATTCAAAAATTCTGGTACATGATTTACAAAAATATGAATATAAGGGGTTACATGTTTTGTTTGATACACAAACAGAAAAACTGACAACCATGTTTTTACTCTGGTTGTAAAGTCTTGTATGTCAGTATGTGTCAGGAGTTTTGTACAACGAAGAATATTGTATAATTCCATCAATGCTGTCCAAATAAGTTGTACTTTGCTTGCATCTTTTAAATTTGGAAAAAGAAGGAGAATATTTATTATTTTAAACAGTCTTATCTTTTCTGGTCTAGTTAAATCTCTCCATTTTAAACATTTTGTGTTCAGAATAAAAAGGAAAACCTATTTTTGGATTTTTTATTCAAAAACTTCTCATATTTCCTTACATAAGTGCCATTGTCTGATGAGTTCTCAATTCCATCCCGTCTTCTTAATTCTTGTATCAGAAGACTTATGAGAACGTCACTAATTCTCAAGAACAGGTGTAATATATCTGGTATAACATGGTCAACATGAATGAAGAAAAATTTGGTTGTCTGATACAACCAAATTTTTGCTCCCCTTTCTTTCTTGCCAATGTTTGTATCTCTTCTATTGTTCTTGCTCCATGTTCTTTGTCTTTAATAGACCATATTTTATGCAATTTATGTCTGTCTTCTGCATGACAGATACACCATATACAAGAGTATTTTGCATTTGGTGCTTCTATACCCATACAAAGAGCAAGAAATTTCAAGTCAGTTCCTAAGAAAAATTCAACTGAAAACTGTTCACCATTTTTCTGTTATGAATTTTAATGACCGAATTTCATCACTTAAGTCAGCTAGTGCTATTGTATGATTACCACTTGCAGAATTAGGTTTAGCACATTCTTCAATAATAGTAAAGGCAATAACTATGGCATGCAGATGTTAGTTTCATCTCCTGTAATTTTAACATGAGCATGCATTCTTTCCAGGAAACTGGAATTAGCCAACATGAGTTGCTCCATGCACTTCGTCAAATTCTCTCTCAGTGATTGTTGCACTCCAGATACACCTGGAGTTGCCTGAATAATACACTTGCTGTTCATTTTCTTTTCTTCTTTCTTAAAACATAGGAACGAGGAAGAGAAGAATTTATCATTGAAAACTCATGATATGCTGAACCAGAGACATTAGCAGGCCAGAAGAATAAGAAGTATTAATGAACATAATATTCCCATTTTTATTATTTTCTATCTCTTCTTTTTTTGTTTCAAAATTTCATCATTTAGCACTGAAACAAGAGTTTGAACATCCCTATTAATTTTCTTTTCTTTTTGCATTGATACTGTGGAGAACAGTCTGAAATTTTTTTCCTTTTTCTCGCTCAATTGTAGGAGAATATTTTACTGATTTTGTAATTTTTTTAGCTGAATTTTAAGGTTTGGTATTTGATTGAACATTTCTTTTAATTTTTTATTAGATTCTTTGATATTGCATTCAAGTTTTTGCATAATTGTTGTTAGCTTTTCTCTTCCTATTATTAACTGGTTTAACTACTTCATTTTCTATTTTCCAAGAACTATCTTTCCATTTATTTACTAACTTATTTCTACCTCTTCCCCCCTTGGATTGTAAAGCTCTGCCCATTCTCCACAGCTTGGAAGTAATAGTCCACAATATTTGCAAATATACAATAAATAATGCATTCAATGAATACTACTTTTGAAAAGAAACAATTAGCTATAGACTCAATCTAGCTATATACCTGCCCTAACATTAAGAAACTTACTTGCTCACTTTCGAGGAAGTTGCTATTGTTAGTATAGCTAAGCACTACTCCCGTCTAGCACCAATTAGCACTTACTCCACTTTGCTAGCCGCAACAAAAAACCATTAAAGGCGCCACTTGTATGAGCCAAAAGAGCAGACCACTTGGAATAGCACTGTGACCGTAACTTTTGGTACACAGTTAAGGATAATACAGTAAATAAATTTTAAACTAAGTAAACAAAAACGTAATTGAAAAATGTATGGCGGCTACCGCCAAGTCAATCCGCTTCTTGCCGAGATGGCGGACAGTAGCGGGCGTCCATGTAGCTTCAAACTTGCTCGGGGGATCCAGAAAATAGTGAAGAATCGCAGGAGGGTCGTAACCAATGGATATTCTGTTCTCTAGTGGGTACAACATAGAAGAAACACACAAAAAAAGCAAGTTTGAAGGTGTAATTAATGTATTGAAGTTTCGACCGGATGTACGTTTTGGAGGTGTATTTTCAGAAACATTTGCATTACAATGTCCACTATTTTTTGATATCGGCTATCCTTTTTTTTTTCCTGTTGGCATGCGTGAACCATTCTCCACTAACGTGCCTGAGAGTGCTACGAAGTTCCGCCACAATTTATCTATAGAGCATGAAACATTTTACTGCAGGATATTTTTGAATGCAATAAGAATGATTATTGTGGGGAGAGGTGAGGTCGTCTGGTTAGCTCCGTGGGCGCTTAAGCTCGGGACTACTCCAGGGGTCTTAAGTATAGTTACGCTGCCACCAGTCTTTCCTCGTACCTCGAAGACCTTAACAGGACGTGCAGGACGTGAAGAGTTAGCTAGGCTCCTCACCAATTCCTCCCAGTCAACAAGGATCACTTAGGTTTTAAGCCAAGAATTGAACGAGTAAGAAGGCAACCCGGGCATGCGTCAGGCAGTTTTTATAGTATTCACCGACCCATACCCAAGTTAAATACAAACAAATATACCTACAAAACAAAACTAAACAATACAATATAATCTCTAACTAATTTGTTCTCTGTTCTTCTTCACTCTTTTTCTTCTTCTTTTTGTCCTCCTTCTGGGAGGCTGAACCCACAAATATATTCGGTGATATGCATGGTCCGTATTGCTCAAAAGCATCCGGACCAAATTACCTGTCATACCGGAATCGTCATTATTGCTGAACGTAATGTTTTCTTCATCGGGTAGGAGTCGGGATGGATAAATTAGATTCATCCGCAGAACACAACGAATATTTTGAATTTTATTCTCAACCCTGGGAGAGGTTAGAGACTACAATGGCAACACTAGGCTATTATCTTCTAATAACTTCAACCCTGGCGTTGTCTATTTATACTGTTCAAGTCTGTGAAGGTGAGTATCTGTTTGATGTTGGCAGTTTAGGACTTATAGCTATAATTTTTTTTTCCAATGACAACTTTATGAGACGCACTGATACCAGTTACCAATTTATTGGTCGCATGTATGTAGCTAGTAATTTGGATTCAACTAGGCTAAGACGATATTTGTGACCGGTTTTGGGAAAATCGACCTAAACGCGGCAAACAATTTTTTTCAGTATCCCCGGGTAAAGCCTTATGGGTCGATTTTTTTCAAAAAAAAAATTATGGCAGAAATGGATAGACACCACTTAGCTCTAGCTTATGACGCAGTTGTAAGCTCTGGCGTGCTCTAGAACTCACACTAGGAGGCTAGAAACACTAGCCGGTTGGACTCGTGTACGGAGAGTTGCTAAGAAATTATTGGCGGGCTTTTCACTAACGGCGGGAAAAAACTGTACCTAACTAATTCACTTACTATATTCTACATAATTCACGTACTCACGCAATTCTCGCCATCATAGTTTCTTAAGGAGCCCTGCATTAAGCCTTTTAGACTTCTTTCAATCCGCCAGTAACCGGTTTATTCCACAGTGTCCCGGAGACACGCAGTAATAGTATACGGACACAAGCCACGCCCCCTGACCTTAGCAACGCCTTTACCCGGCGTTTTTTTTCGAAATCAGCAATA